>Ga0310123_10002351_pt1 | contig 15115 bp, 15 predicted proteins | sample CB6_AW_1057_MG_FD_203505 | JGI IMG/M metagenome (GOLD analysis project Ga0310123, IMG submission 203505) | Marine microbial communities from Western Arctic Ocean, Canada - CB6_AW_1057 | ecosystem: Environmental > Aquatic > Marine > Oceanic | place: Canada: Western Arctic Ocean | collected... | reverse complement strand
GAACAGCCAAGTCGCCATCTCGACGACCTTCAGCCCTCGTAGCAGGGGCTCTCGTTGGGGTTCGTGGACCGGCACGCGCTCTCCCTCCGCTGGCGAAACCCTGGTCCCGCCAGATCAACCGTCTTGGTAGGTCGGATCGCGCTTCTCCGCGAACGAAGCAATGCCCTCGCGAGCATCGTCCGAGGAGAAGGCGAGCCGGGAGTACTCCTGGTAGAGGCGAAGCCCGTCGCCCAAGGAGAGGTCGCGACTACGGACAGCGAGTTCCTTCGTCAGCCGAACCGCCATCGGCCCGTTGGCCGCGATGCGCTGGGCCAGGGCACGAGCCGTGGGTAGCAGTTCGTCGGGGCTGGTGACTTCGCTGACCAGTCCGATCCGAAGCGCCCGCTCCGCGTCGATGAAGTCGCCGCTGAAGAGCAGCCAGAGCGCGTCAGACATGCCGATCATACCCGGCAGACGCAGCGCGCCGTAGCCGTGCAGGATCGCCCATTTGACCTCGGGGCAGCCGAACTGAGCATCGCGCGAGGCGATGCGGATATCGCAGAAGAGTGCCAGCTCGAGACCGCCGGCCAGGCTGTAACCGTTGATCGCCGCGATCGTCGGCTTACTGCATTCGAGACCGACGTCGAAGCGATCTGGGCTCCACGGCCGCCAGTCGCTGCCGCGCTCGCCGAACTCAAGCAGATCGTGTCCCGCCGAAAAGGCCCGGCCCTCGCCGGTGATGATCAGGCAGCGCACCGCAGCGTCCGCGTCGGCTTGGCGGATCGAATCGCCGATCTCGGCGTACATCGCGTCCGTCATCGCGTTCATCTTTTCGGGCCGGTCAATCGTGATCTGGGCGATCTGGTCTTGGACCTCGTAGCGAACTTGGTCGGGCATGGCGTTCTCCGATCGGCGACAGGCGGTCACGGTAGCGGAAGATCGGGGTCCTCCGTCGGCGGCCGTCATCGAGCGGTCGGGGGCTCGTACGCCCCAACTTCGGACCCCAGCGCCGCCTGCCGGATCGATGCACATATGCCGGCCCGATCGATTCGAGAGTGCGACAATGTGCGCAGCCCCGGCCTTCGACACGAACCCAAAACCGACGGACTTAAAAGGAAGCGGCTCCCTTCGAGACGATTCCGAGGGCGGCTTGGGATCAGGAACTCGGCAGTCTGGCCGCAGCTCCCGCGGACGCGCCCGTTGCATCGGACGCTCTCGGGAATCTAGCTTGGTGATCGATCGACAACACCCCACCCGGACGGGCGTAGACAGCCCAGGACGAGGAGCCCCTCATGTCCCAGCCCGACCCGACCTACCCGATCGTCTCCGCGGACGGCCACATCGAGAAGCCGCCGGAGCTGTTCGAGCCTCTCTCGCCCGAGTCACGCAAGAAGGCCGAGCGCGGGACCCGCCGCATTGACGGAGGCACGGTCGTCGACATCTTCGGCTTCGAGCTCTTTGCACCGGACCGCAGCCGACGGCCCACCAACGACGAGTACATGCGCGAGTTCCGCAGGGACCCCACCGGGGGCCGCGACCTGGCCGTGCGGCGGGAGCTCCAGGCGCGCGACGGCGTGGCGGGCGAGGTGGTCTTCCCCAAGAAGCTGCTCGCGCTCGGCAACGGACTCGACGCCGCCTTCAACCTGGAGCTGGCGGAGCCTACAACGACCTCGTGCACGAGATCTTCTCGCCCATGCCGGAGCGCTACGTGGCGGCGCCGATCATCCCTGTGGACGACATCGCCCTGGCGGTGGCCGAGGCGGAACGCTGCTTGAAGCTCGGATTCCGCACGCTGATGCTCCCCTGCTCCTACCCCTGGCGCCCCTACGACCGGCCCGACTACGAGCCGCTCTGGAGCCTTGTCGAGGAATCCGGCGTTCCGCTCAACTTCCACGTCTTCACGGGTAACGTCTTCATCGGTACCGACTTCGCGTCGATCGAGCACATGACGGCCGGCGACTTTGCCGACCTCCCGGAGTCGGAGCTGGGCGTGCGCGGACGGCGCGAGCGCCTGTCGACCACGGTGATTGGCATGGCGGCCGGCATAGGGCCCATCGTGCACCTGACCGGCGGCGGCGTCCTTGAGCGCCCACCCGGACCTGTGCTTCGTGGTCACCGAGGCGGAGGCCGGCTGGCTGGCCTGGACGCTCCAGTCGATGGACGCCTTGCAGGAGCGGCGCGGCCTGGGCCTGGAGGATCTGCCGCTGCGCCCGAGCGAGTACTTCAAGCGCCAGAGCGCAGTCACCATCATCAACGACCTGGTCGTGCTCAACAACCTGGAGTTCACGGGCACCGACTGCATCATGTGGGCCAACGACTACCCGCACGACGAGGGCACCTACCCGCACAGTGCGCGCACCCGTCGGGAGATCCTGGACAAGACGACGCCCGAGCAGGCGTACCAGATCTTCGTCGGGAATGCCGCGCGCATTTACGGCTTCGACGTGGCTGAATTCTCCAAGGAAGGATGAGCGCCTCCGGCATCTGCGCTGGCGTGTGCGCCGCTCTACCGGAAGTTTCTGGGAACCTCTATTGAGGGCGCTTCAATCGCGGATGTGACGGTGTTGGTCAGAACGCGCGGTGCAGCATGGCATCGCCGCCGCGCACGTAGCGGCGCAGATTCTCTATCCACAGATCGCCCACCCGTTTCAGATAGAGCGGGGAAGACCAGGCGTTGTGCGGGGTGATCAGGACGTTGGCGAGGTCCCATAAATCGTCATCTGCCGGCCAAGGCTCGGCTGGCAGCACATCCGTACAGAAGTGACGTAGGTGCCCATCCTGGAGGGACTGTTTGAGGGCCGGAATGTCGACCAGGGCTCCGCGTCCGACGTTGATCAGCGTGGCGGTCGGCTTCATGAGCGCCAGGGCGCGCTGATCGATGAGGCCCACCACTTCCGGGCCAATCGGGATCGCCAGCACTACGAAGTCCGCCTCGGGCAGGAAGGCGGTCAAGTCGGCCATGGTTCCCTGGCGATCGATGTTCGCCACCGCTCCAGAGGAGCGACGGATGCCCAGGACTCGCATGCCAAACGCTTTGCCATAGGTGGCAACGCGGCTGCCAATGGCCCCCAGACCCACAATCAGCATCGTCTTGTCGCTGAGGCTTTCCAGCGGAAGCGTCTGCCAACGGTGTTCGCGCTGATGCTCGCGCAGCTCACCGAGGTTCTTGGCTGACCAGAGGACGAAGCCGAAGGCGACCTCCGCCACCTCAGGAGCGTTGGCTCCCGGACTGTGGGTCAGGACGGCCTGCTTCTCACGCATGACGTCGTAAAACAACCCGTCGACGCCGGCGTCCTCGGTATGGGCCCAGCGCGGTGCTGAAATCTGGATGACGGCATCGACGAAGGCGTTCGTGTAGGCGTCGGCGGCGTAGACGATCAGGTCACAGTCCTGTGGAGATTGTGACCAGGCGCCATCGGCCTCGATCAGGGCCCATTGCAGGTCGGGCACAATCTCCTGAGCCGCGGCCCCGTAGCGCTCGAAGAACTCTCGACCAGCAGCAACTTTCACAAGCCGCGCCCCCTCGATGATTCGCGCTCAGCGCGGGAACAATAACGCGGGGACCGCCATGCCCGCGAGCACGTTGCGCTGGCAGACCCGCGAGCGCTGGACCGGTTGCGGATCTCGCTGTCGCCTTCGCCGCGGGCGACGCCGACAAGGTCACGCCCTCAGGCAAGCACCCAGGGCGTAAGGCGCACCTAGCGGAAGGCGGGGATGACTTCCTTCGCGAAGAGGTGAAGCGACTGCATGACGGTGGCATGGGTCATGCCGCCCCCGTGCATGACGCAGCTCAACATATCGATGTCGGCAATATCGGTGTACCGCTTCAGCTTTCGGATCACGGAGGTCGGCGTGCCCGAGAGCGTCCGGTTCTCGAACATCTCGTCGAGATCCGGCTCACCCTCGAAGGGCAGCGGCTCGGAAACGCCGGAGACGACATGTTCGCGGCCGTGCCGGAGGGCCGTCGCCTGCCGTGACTGGTAGAGGAAGTGCTCCATTTGGGCGCGCGACTCGTCCTCGGCGGGAGTCACGACCACTTGACCCTGCACGCCGAACTCGCCCGGGGAGTCGGGGAACTTCCGGCGCGAGTTCTTGAAGTTGGTCCAGGCCTGTTCGAGAACGCTCAGCGGGCGACCCGACTGCGAGGTCAGGGAGCGCAGGCCATAGCGGCGACCGATGTCGAAGGACTCTTGCGTCGTCGCCGCCAGCCAGATCGGGGGGCGTGGTTGCTGGTGAGGCCTGGGGTAGAGCGTGGTCTCCGGGATCTGGTGGTACTTGCCTTCAAACTCGAATGTCTCTCCGGTGAGCGCCTGCGAGATGATCGCGAGTGCCTCGTCGGTCTGGTCGCGAGCGTCGTCCATCGAGAGGCCGAAGCGGCGGAACTCGAAGGGTTGATAGCCGCGGGCGACGCCCACCTCGAGGCGGCCGTTCGTAAGTTGATCGGTGAGGGCGATGTCCTCAGCGACGCGGAGCGGGTCCCAGAACGGGAGCACGAGGACAGCGGTGCCGACTCGTATCTTCGAGGTCTCAGCCGCGATGCGCGTCGCCATCAGCAGTGGGTTCGGGATGTAGCCGTAGTTCGAGAAGTGGTGCTCGGCGAACCAGACTGCGTCGTATCCCAGTTCCTCGGCCTCGATCGCGTACTCGACGATGCGCCGGAAGATGACTTCCGGATCTTCTCGGGCAGCCGAGCCGGCGAGGGCGAACGCGGCGAACTGCATCAGGCGGCTCCGATCGGCCATGCCGCCACGGCGGCCGTCGTTGACTACGGGGCGTCCGCCTCGTAGAGGGCGAGGTCGGCAAGGATTGTCGCGGTTCGGGTCTCGATGCGCGAACGTACATCTTCGCTGGTGAAGATGTAGGTCCGGTCTTCGAGGATGCCGCGCACCACCATCGGCCCGACGTCCAAGCCATCGATCGCCTGGTTCACCCGATCGGGACGGGGCACGGCTGCTCCATCGCCGAGCTCTTGCGGGCGGTTGCGGTTCGCTTCCCAGATGCGGGTGTTGACCGTGGAGGGGCAGAGCACGGAGACGCCGATGCCGTCACCCGCCAGCTCGGCGCGGAGCATCTCCGAGAAGCTCACGATGGCGGCTTTCGAAGCGCTGTAGATCCCCAAGCCCAGACCGAGGCGCGGCGCGAGCCCAGCCATCGACCCGGTGTTCACGATGTGCCCCTCGCCACCGTGCGCGCGCATGCCGGGCACGAACGCCTGCACACCGTTGATCACGCCCTGGACGTTAACGCCGAAGACCCAATCCCAGTCCAAGGCTGCAGCTTCGACGAACGTTCCCTCAAGCATGACCCCGGCGTTGTTACAGAGCACCGACACCGGCCCCAGCGCCTCCTCGACCTGCGCCGCAAGGGCCGTCATCGCCTCGGCATCAGTCACATCGGCGGCGAACACCACGCTGCCCTCGAGCTCCGCGGCGACGCGCTCCGCAGCGCTGCGGTCGATGTCAACGATGGCGACGCGAGCGCCTGATTCAGCCAGCGCATGTGCGATGCCGCGACCGATGCCGTCTCCAGCTCCCGTGACGACGGCGATCTTGCCTGCGAGCGTTTTCACTCGTGCCTCCCTTGGATACCGCCCGTGGTGTCGGCCATTGTGGCGCCCTCCGCGGAAGCGTCAGATTCGCTCGTAGTATCGCCTGCGCTCCCAATCCGTCACTGCCCCGGCGAACGCCGCGGCCTCCGTCGCAAAGAAGTGCGCGTAGTGACGGACCACATCTTCGCCGAAGGCCTCCCGCGCGAATGGGCTTTGGGTCAGTTGGTCCGCCGCCTCGGCCAGCCCGCTTGGTATTGCTAGTCCCTCGTCCACGTAGCCACTCCCCTCGACCTTGGCGGGTGGCTCGATCCGCTGCGAAATCCCGTCCAACCCGGAAGCCAGCGTCGCCGCGTACGCCAGGTACGGATTACAATCGGCGCCCGGTAAGCGGCATTCGATCCGTCGCGCCTCGCCTTGCCCGACCAGGCGGAACGCCACGGAGCGGTTGTCGTCGCCCCAGGCCAGGGCTGACGGCGCCCACGACCCCGCTCGGTAGCGCTTGTATGCGTTGACCGTCGGCGCGTAGAAGGCCATCAGCGCTGGCGCGTGGTGCAGCCAGCCACCCAGAAACCAGCGCATGAGATCGGTCTCCACGGGTTCCGCAGCGTCGGCCGGGGCGAATGCGTTTCGTCCCTCCCGCTGCAAGCTCACGTGCAAGTGACTGCTGGAGCCGTTCGCTCCGTCCCATGGCTTCGCCATGAAGGTCACGCTGAGTCCCAGTCCTGCCGCGACATCCTTCAGCACGTGCTTGTAGATCGCGTGCCTGTCGGCCATCTCGCCGACCCCCGCGTAGCGCACGTTCAACTCGTGTTGGCCGATCCCTGCCTCGCCCTTCGACGACTCCACGGGGATGCCCGAGTTGGACAGATGCCGCCGCGCTAGCGCATCGAGTTCCAGCTCGCGGGATCCGCGCAGCGTGCTGTAGTCCTCCACGTATGCGCCGGCTCGCTCGAGCCCTGCGTAGTCGACGCTGGCCGCCTCCGCGTAGCTCGAGCGCACGACGTAGTACTCCAGCTCTGACCCTGCCCAGACTTCGTAACCGGCGGCTTGGGCCACCCCAATCTGTTTCCGCAGGATCGACCGGGGGGCCACCGCGACGGCGGATCCGTCCACCTGTTGGAGGTCGCACACCACCAGGGCCGTGCGATCGCGCCAGCTCGCGCGTCGGAGGGTGGTCAGATCCGGCACCACGTGCAGATCGCCGTAACCCGTCGCCCATGAGGCGAGGTCGTACCCTTCCGTGGGCTCCATCTCCATGTCGACCGTCAGGACATAGGCGCAGACCCCGGTCCCCTCGGTGGCGACCTCGTCCAGGAAAAATTCGGCGTCGAGCTCTTTTCCCTGCAAGCGCCCGTAGAGATCCGGGAAAACCGCCAGGACGGTGTCGACTTGATCGCTCTCGACCAGCGCCTGTAGCTCGGCCACCGTCAGGAGCCCCTTGGTCATCAGCGCGCACCTCTCTCCGCGAGGCGCAGTATGACCGAGCGGCCAGCACTCGACCACATGTCTGGTCGGGAAGAGATCGATCTTCGAGCTCTAATCGCCGCTCACTGAGCCGCGGTGCGGACATCTCAGCAGATGCTAGGCTCGCGCCTCATTCGAGGAGGTCCGTATGCCTGACGCTCGCCCATTTCGGTTTGCGGTGCAGGCGTTTAGCGCCGACTCAGCGGAGGCGTGGCGATCGCTGGCGAGGCGCACGGAGGCGTGGGGCTACTCGGCACTGCATTTGGCCGATCACTTCCTCGGGCCGGGCGAGGCGATCACGGGGACCAATCATCCGGTGCAGGGACTCGCCGCCGTTCCTGCGATGGCGGTCGCGGCTGAGGGTCACGGAGACGCTGCGAATCGGCTGTCGGGTCTTCTGCGTCGATTACCGGCATCCGGCCATGTTGGCGAAGGAAGCGGCGACCTTGGACTTCTTCTCGGACGGCCGGCTGGAACTGAGCTTAGGCGCGGGCTGGCTGCGGGCGGAGTACGAAGCAGCGGGTATTGCCTTTGATCGGCCGGGGGTGCGGATCGCTCGACTGGCGGAGACAGTCGCCGCAATCAAAGCCTTGATGGCGGAGGGTCCCGTGGAGATCGAGGGTGAGCACGTTTCGTTGCACGGTTTCGAGGGAGTCCCCGATCCTGTTCAGCGCCAGCATCCGCCAATCATGATCGGCGGCGGGCGGCAGCGCATCCTCTCACTCGCCGCGCGTGAGGCAGACATCGTGAGCCTCAACTTCGACAACGGCGAGGGGGTTCTCGGTGCGCGCGGTGTGCAGAGTGCGACGGCTCAGGCGACGGCCGAGAAGATCGAATGGATTCGCGCCGCCGCTGGTGAGCGCTGGGACGAGATCGAGATCGAGGCCTATTTCACGGCCGTGACGGACGATGCCGAGGCGGTCGCGGGCGGGATGGCGGGAGCATTCGGCCTGTCGTCAGAGGAAATGTTGGCCCACCCGCACGCGCTGATCGGCGATGTCGATGCGATCTGCGCCGAGCTGGAGCGTCGCCGCGAAACGTACGGGATTTCGTATGTGACCGTGCCAGGCGCGCAGGACGAAGCGTTCGCGCCGGTCGTGGAGCGCCTGACGGGCCGCTAATGCGTCGTCTCAGTCCGCGGACGCTGTGGCCGGCTCGAGTGGCTGATCCAGCTCCGCGGGGAGCGGATGGAAGTCAGCAGAGAGATCGGGGGGTCCGCTGTAGAAGGCGTGGAAGATCCGCCGGGCGAAGCGCCAAGCGCCGTCCTGTTTGACACAGTCGTCGAAGTAGCAACCGGTCACGATCAGCGGGCTGCCATCGGCGAGCTTGCCTTGCTCGGTGACGTACCAACGCAGTGAGGCGTGCTCGCCGTCAATCGCGATCAAGCCTTCGTGCGGAATCTGAACGACTTGGGGGATGCTCGCCATGAGGCGCTCCCAAAACGCGACGATCTGGTCGCGACCCCGAACGACTTAGCCGGCGATTTGCCACTCGCCCTCGGCGGCCCAGGTGTCGCCCCATGCTGCGGCGTCGCGACGACGGACGGCATCGGCGTAGCGGGTGATGAGTTCCCGCAAGGCAAGCTCGTCGGCGACGTTGCGGTCCGCCACGCGGCACCCCCTCCGCTCAGGGGCAGAGTCTAGCCCGTGCATCTGGCAGGTGCTGAGCACTATGCTCCCGGTTCAACGCTCGACGAAACTCGGCTGGAGAGCCCGCTATGTCGTCAGCCCGCGTCGCGACTCTGGAAGGGCAACCGCTCGAACGGGTGGCCTCCCTACGCGACGTAATCCGCGACGGCGGCGATGAAGCACAGCGGCTGCGTCACATGCCGAGCGAGACCGCCGAGGCGTTGACCACGGCGGGCCTGTTTCGTTTCACGATCCCGCGTGAGCTAGGCGGTGAGAACGCCAGCATGCGCGAGACCATCGCGGTACTGGAGGCCATCGCCGCGATCGACGGCAGTGTCGGCTGGAACGTGATGATCGGCTCAGAGATTAACGCGATGGCGGCCGGGGGGATGGCGGAGGAACTGGCGCGCGAGGTCTTTCTGGATAATCCCAGCGTGATCATGTGCGGCGGCGGCGGACCCGGAACGGAGCCGGGCCGGGCGGTGCACGAGGGGGCCGGCTATCGGATCTGGGGTCGCACATCATTCATCAGCGGCTGCCACAACGCGGACTGGTGCTTCATGTCGGCGACCGTGTTCGACGGAGACGAACCGGCGCTGGGTGAGAGCGGGCGACCGATCAATCGCACCTTCTTCCTGCACAAGAGTCAATTCGAGATCGTCGATACCTGGGATGTTGCCGGGCTGCGGGGCTCCGGCAGCCACGACGTCAAGGTGGACGGTGCGCTGGTCGAGGAGAAGTGGGCCCCGGTTGAACTGATGCTGCCGTCGCGCTACGACAACCCGGTCTTCCGCGTGCCGACACCAATGCGACTGGCTTACAACAAGGCGGCCGTCGCACTGGGTGTCGCGCACGGATCGATGGACGCGTATCTCGACCTGGCCCAGAACAAAACGCCCTTCCTCTCGGGCGCGCGGCTGCGGGATCGGCCGATTGCGCAGTACCGGCTCGGCGAGGCGGAGGCGACCTTCCACGCCGCCCACGCCTTTTTAATGGAGGCGATGGACGGGCTGGAAGCGTCGCTCGCGGCCGGGGACCAGGCGCCCTCGTTGGAGGCGACCAAGATGGGACGGCTGGCCTGTACCTTCGCGGCTGAGTCGAGCATGCGAGTAGTCGACAGTCTGCACAACTCGGCCGGCACTAGCGCCGGGTACATGGACAGCCCGCTGGAACGGCAACTGCGCGACGCGCACGCCTGCGCCTCGCATCGCTGGGTGGCTCACCCGCTGTACGAGGAGTTGGGACGGCTGTTCTTCGGCCACGAGCCGTCGGGGGAGTTCTTCTAGGCTCTGCTGGCCTCGTGGTCTTGACTCAGACTTTCGTTGAGGCGCCCGGGTCCGTGAAGAAATCCGCACGGGGTGTGCCGGAGTCGTCGTAGACGGGCTCCGCAAGGTCGATCCGGTACTTGCGAACGTGGCCCGCTCGCGTGCCTAACTTCCCCACGTGGTCGCGCATGTTGCGGTAGTTCTCCCCGGCCAAGTGCGCGGCGAACGAGGCTTCGTCCGCCCAGCACTCGTAGATGTTGATGCGACCGGGTTCGACGACATCCGCGCCCCAGGCATAGTCCAGGCACCCGTCCCAGGCGCGCACCGGCCGGATGTACGGGTCTGCTTCCGCAAGGGCACTTTCCACCCTGTCGGGGTCGATCTCGATCCAGCCGGCGACGATGATCATGAGAGGTTCCCTTCGAACCCGCGCGCACTCCTCCTCAGTGGAGGTGACTGACGAATTCCGCCTGTACTGGTGGCCGACGCTGCGGCGTCGGCGCTGCGGACGCCCATCGCGATCCGCGGCCGTCGCCGCATCGGTCGGTCTCGACCGGCGGCTCTAGGCCCAGCGATCCCAGTGCAGCACTTCGTCGACCGGGCGGCGTACCACCGGCCCAAAGTTACCCAGGGGGTGCCCGACTGGAATCAGGGCCAATGGCACCACGGTCTTCGGCAGCCCCAACAGCTCCTGAACGGCGCCCCTGTCGATCAAGGGCAACGTCGTGGGCACGGCGCCGAGTCCTAAGGCGCGGGCCGCCAGAAGCAGATTTTGGACCGCGGGCCAGACCTCCGCGCCGGCTCCGGAACCGGCCATGAAGGCCTCCGGCGGCTCGTTCTCGAACTCCAGGCAGCCGATGATCAGTGCGGGTGTCTCCCCCAAGTGCATCGCCTGGTGCTCGATCGAGTCGAACATCCGTCGGCGTTTGTCGACGCTCTGATGCCCGACCCAGCCGGACATCGCCCCAACGTCGGTGACGCCTTCGGCCTGAGGACCGTCGGCCTCGACCTTGTCCATGATCGCGCGAGTGGCCTGGATGTAGGGCAGGGCGATGGCGCGGTTGAATTCGGCGAGCGACTCCTTCAGCTCAGGATCGCGAACGATGATCCACTGGCGATCCTGGGCGTTCGAACCCGACGGGGCTTGCTGCGCCGCTTCGACGAGTCGCCGCAGCAGGGCCTCGTCCACGGGATCCGGCGAAAGGCGCCGCATTGCCCGGCAGTTGAACATCGCATCGAATAGGCCAATATCTTCGGCCACGCTGACACCTCAATTCTGACAACTATTACCCGCCTGGGGATCGATCTTGCTCTGCTAGCCCCCGTGGCACTCGACGCCGCCTTGAGGTCCATCGATGACCGGGATCGTGCGATGCGTGTTGCATCGGCGCGACGGCGGGGGCGCAGTTCCTTCGAACCGACCGAGAGAATAGCCGTGGGAGTTGGTGTAGGGCTACTCGCTCAGCCGTGTACTGATCGGGCCCGGCGCCCAAAGTTTGGCGACCTATGCTAAGGCCCACGCGATCGAACATTGAGGGGGCGGCATGGATCTTGGGCTGAGCCGTAAGAAGGCGATCATTCTCGGCGGAAACCGAGGCATCGGGCGATACACGGCGGAGCTGATGCGCCGCGAAGGTCCGTCGGTGGCCATTTGCGCGCGCGGCGCGGAAGGGGTCCAAGAGGCGGGCGAAGCCCTGCAGGCGATGGGTGAGGGCACGATCTTCGCCCAGGCCGCGGATCTTGAGAGTGGGGAAGAGACCAAGGCCTTCGTGCGGGCGGCGATCGAGGCGCTCGGCGGCGTCGACACCCTGGTGCACGACGCCAGTGGCTTTGACCAGGTGGGCGATGAAGAGGGTTGGGAACGAAGCTTCCAGGTCGACATGATGGCCGGCGTTTTGGCGGTTGAAGAAGCGATCCCCGCCCTGGAGGAAAGCGACGCTGCCAGCATCACGTTCGTCGGTTCGATGGCGTCCAAGTACTTCTTCGGGCGGCGCAGTTCGTACGGACCCGCGAAGGCAGCGATGCGGGCCTACACCAACGATCTGGGACAGAGCCTGGGCAAGAAAGGCATTCGGGCCAACGCGATCTCACCGGGCGCGGTGCATTTCCCCGGTGGCTCATGGGACCAGCGCAAGATCGAGACGCCCGACTTCTACGCCCGGGTCGAGCGGGCGATCCCACTCGGCAGGCTGGGGACCGGCGAAGAGATTGCGCGCATCATCGCCTTCGTCTCGAGCCCTGCGGGGATGTGGATCAACTCGGCACACACCGTCGCCGATGGTGGGCAGGTCGCCTCGGTCGACTAGCTTCCAGCAGCCAAGGACGCCGCCGCTGGGGCTGATGTCGACCTGGGGTGATCATCCCTTCGGATCTTGGTAGCTTCGCGGAAGAATCAAGAGAGCCTACTGAAGGAGAGCACCACATGAGCCAAGAACGTTCCGCGCAGGTCATGCGCACCTACCTGGAAGAGGCCGTGGGCAAGGGTAACTTCTCCGTGATCGACGAATTCACAGCCGAGGATTTCGTTGACCAGTCGCAGCCTGACAATCGCGGCCCGGCCGCCTTGTTTGCGCACGTCAGCGGCTTCCATGAGACCTTCCCCGACGTGGTGGTCGACGTCCAGCACGTGATCGCCTCGAATGATCAGGCCGTCGGTATCTGGCGCATGAAGGCCACCCACGCGAACCCCTTCATCGGAGTTCCGGCCACCGACAAGACGCTTGAGTTCACGATCACGAGCATTTTCTCGTTCCGGGACGAGATGCTGGTCGATTACTTCGTCGTCGCCGGGCTGCTCGAAGCGGTGATGCAGATGGGCGTGAAGCTGGAGGTCGCAGAGACGGCAGCCACGTAAGCGATTGCGACCCATCGGCCGCGGGTACTCGACCCGCGGCCGATCCCGTCTCCGTCCCTCGCGCGCGGCGACGGTGATCACTCGGGACGCGTCGGGCCTGACCCGGCTTTGCGCGCATCCAGCCATGGTTTGACGCCGCACAGGACTCGTCGAGCTGTTTGCGCGTTCAGGCGCGGAGCGCCTCCCTGGAAATGCTCGCGTCGACGCGGGCCCGAGCGTGCCCAGATCGGCCGCAGCGGCTTCCAGCGCAGGTCGATCCTGCCTGGTGATCGCGATGTCGCGTTGGATAACGGCGGCCTCGAACAGCATCCCGTGCTCCGCGGACAGCTCCAGACCGCGCCCGCGTGCGGAGCGCCTTCTCCTGTTGACCCTTGAAGCGCCTGGGCGCGCCCGCGGTACCACGCGAGTTGTGGCTGCGCCAGAGGGAATATCTTGGCGAAGCGAGAGAACGCGTCAATCAGCTTGAGCGTGCGAGGCTCGCTTTCATGATCGGCACCCGAGCGCGCCTGGAAGAGCGCGCCGGGATCTCCCCGCGAACCAGACGAGATACTCGCGGATGGGCCTCGCCGGCCCTTCGCTAGGGGATCGACCCGCTGCTTCGCCACTCGAATCGAAATCCAGGAGAAACATCAACCTCAGCGGCCGCTCGCACCCAGCGCAGAGCAGTTCCTACCAGAGAGCACGACACGGAGGTTCGTGCCACGCCCCGGACCGGCCCAACGGCAACTAGGAAACAGACGGCGCACGTCTTCTTGGACCACAACTCGGCCTTCGGATAAAATCAGAGCTCGCCCCCTCTCTGCTCGTCGGTTCCGGGCCCACTGTGTTCGTGGGCTGAACCCGAAAGATCTGCATGCTCAATCCGATCCCGTTCGCGCGGATGAACGTCCGCAACGACGTCCTGTCCGGCACCACCGTGGCCTTGGCGTTGGTACCGGAAGCCGTCGCCTTCGCGTTTGTCGCCGGGGTCGAGCCGATGGTGGGGCTGTACGGCGCCTTCATCATGGGGCTCGTGACCGCGATCTTTGGCGGGCGCCCGGGCATGATCTCTGGCGCCACCGCCGCGACGGCCGTCGTCATGGTTTCGTTGGTGGCGGAGCACGGCATCCAGTACCTCTTCGCGACGCTCCTCCTGGCCGGCCTGTTTCAAATACTCGCCGGCGTCCTGCGGCTGGGAAAGTTCATCCGCCTGGTGCCACACCCCGTGATGTTCGGATTCGTCAACGGCTTGGCGATCGTCATCTTCCTCGCCCAGCTTGAGCAGTTCGAGATCCACGACCCGCTTACCGGTTCGCTGACTTGGATGCAAGGGGAACTGCTCTACACGATGTTGATTCTGATCGCGGTCACGATGGCGATCATGCAATTCCTGCCCAAGCTCACCACCGCCGTCCCGGCGGGCCTCGTGGCCATCGCCGTGGTCACATTGGCCGTCATCGGGCTGGACTTGGATGCGCGTACTGTCATCGATTTCGTTCGCGACCGGCTGCCGCAAGATCAGGCTGCCGCCGCCACACTGAGCGGGAGTCTGCCAAGCTTCGCCATCCCCGATGTCCCGCTGAGCACCGAAACGTTGCGCATCATTCTCCCGTTCGCCTTTTTAATCGCGGCCATCGGCCTGATCGAGTCCTTGTTGACTCTGACCCTGATTGACGACATCACCGAGACCCGCGGCCGCAACAACCGCGAGTGCGTCGGCCAGGGCATCGCCAATGCGACGAACGGATTCTTCGGTGGTATGGGGGGCTGCGCGATGATCGGGCAGTCCATGATCAACATCAAATCCGGCGGCCGCGGCCGCCTCTCCGGGATCACGGCGGCGGTCGTCCTGCTCGGCCTGATTTTGTTCGGCGCGAACCTGATCGAGATCATCCCGCTGGCGGCCCTGGTCGGCATCATGTTCATGGTCGTCCTGGGGACGTTCGAATGGTCCTCCCTGCGCATCATGCACAAGATTCCGATGACCGACGCCTTCATCATCGTCTTGGTCTCATGCGTGACCGTCTTCTTCGACTTGGCGATCGCCGTCATCGTCGGCGTCATCGTCTCCGCACTGGTCTTCGCCTGGAAACACGCACAGCACCTCGAAGTGGACATCTATGAAGACGAGAACGGCTATAAGGTTTACGACCTCCGGGGCCCAATCTTCTTTGGCTCGATCGCGAATTTCAAAGAGCTATTCGACCCGAAGGGGGACCCGGACGACATCGTGATTGAGTTCAAAAGATCGCGGATTAGCGACCACTCGGGGATCGAAGCTTTGGATGCGCTCTCGGAGAAATACCAGGCCTTGGGCAAGACCCTCCACCTCCGGCACCTCAGCCCCGCCTGCCGAGAGCTGCTTGAGCGCGCCGGCGACCTCTGCGAAGTCAGCGTC
>Ga0310123_10002349_pt1 | contig 15121 bp, 12 predicted proteins | sample CB6_AW_1057_MG_FD_203505 | JGI IMG/M metagenome (GOLD analysis project Ga0310123, IMG submission 203505) | Marine microbial communities from Western Arctic Ocean, Canada - CB6_AW_1057 | ecosystem: Environmental > Aquatic > Marine > Oceanic | place: Canada: Western Arctic Ocean | collected... | reverse complement strand
CGGAACTGGGCGTGCGGTACGCGACGCGGGACGAACTGCTCTCGGAGAGCGATTTCGTGACACTCAACTGCCCGCTGACCGACGAGACGACCGGGATGATCGGACCGGACGAGTTCGAGACGATGAAGACGTCGGCGTTCCTGGTGAACATGGCCCGCGGGCCGGTGGTGCAGACCGACGCGCTGTACACCGCCCTGACGACCGGGCAGATCCGTGGCGCGGCGGTCGACGTGACCGATCCCGAGCCGTTGCCCAGGGATCATCCGTTGCTGGGTGTCGAGAACGTGATCATCCTGCCCCATCTCGGCAGTGCGTCGAACCGGGCCCGCCAGCAGATGATGAACATGTCGATCGAGAACCTGGAGGCGGGCCTGGCCGGCGAGGAACTGCCGTATCGGATTCGGCCCTGAGTTGGCAGTCCCATGCAGATCTGGCCCTACCTCCCGAGACTGGACGCCGAAGCACCGTCGATCAAGGCGGTGATCAAGCGAGAGCCCGAGGACTTCGTGGTCGAGGAGGTGGCTGCGTACCAGCCGTGCGGGCAGGGTGAACACCTGTTCCTGTGGATCGAAAAGCGAGACATCTCGGCCGAGGGCCTGCTCAAGCACCTCGCCGCTCAGCTGAAGATCGACCGCCGCGACATCGGTGCCGCCGGCATGAAGGACCGACGGGCGATCACCCGCCAGTGGGTCTCGGTTCCGGCGTCGGTCGAGTCGAGGGTCGACCGGGTCGAGAACAAGGCGATCCACGTACTGAAGTCGGCCCGGCACAGGAACAAGCTGAAGACCGGCCACCTGGTGGGCAACCGCTTTTCGATCCACGTCCGTGGAATCGCCAAGCCGTTGCGGGAAATCGTTCTCGCATCGGTGGCCCGGGTCGCGGCCGGCGGGTTCCCGAATTACTACGGTCCCCAGCGGTTCGGCAACGAGGGCCAGACCGCCAGGCAGGGATTCGACCTGCTCAAGGGCCAGCTGCGACCCGCGCAGATTCCCCGTCAACGCCGCCGGTTCCTGATCCGCCTGGCGATCTCGGCCGCCCAGTCGATGGTCTTCAACACCGTGCTGGGCAACCGCATCGACAACGGCAGGATCGCCACCGTCACCACCGGCGACGTGCTGCAGAAGGTCGAGTCGGGCGGGATGTTCGTCTGCGAGAACGTCGAACAGGACCAGGCGAGGCTGGATGCCGGCGAACTGGCTCTGACCGGACCGATGCACGGGCCGAAGATGCGACGGGCCGAGGGCGAGCCGGCCGAGTGGGACGCCGAGGGGCTGGCCCGCTGGGAACTGACCGAGGAGCAGTTCACCGAGTTCTCGCGAGTGGCTCACGGCACCCGGCGGCAGTTGATGGTGTCGGCCGACGACCTGGTGGCCGAATCGGCCACCGGGGGGTTACAGATGACGATGACCCTGCCTTCGGGAGTCTACGCCACGGTGCTGCTGCGCGAGGTGCTGGGCCTGGAGGAGTAGGTGTTCAGAGCACCAACCCCTCGTCGGTGATCGTGTACGGCACGATCCTCGCGTCACACGCGCTGCCGCGGTGCTTGGCGATGTGCAGCGACCGGCCCATCGCGTCGTCCTGTCGGGTCTTGCCCATCAGGATGATCGTGTTGGCGTTGCTCAGCAGGTCGCCGCTCTCGATCGACCGCTCCAGCAGATCGTCGAGCATCACCTCGTGCGAGGTGTGCAGCAGCAGGCAGCCGACGTCGGCCTGGTCCCAGCCGTGCCGGTCGACCCGGTCGGCATTCTGCCGGAACCGTTCGCGGAACAGGTCGCGTGCCACCCAGTCGTGGTCCTTCCTGAGGATCTGGTGGTAGACGTACTCGAAGAGGTCCAGCTGCCAGCTGTCGCTGGCCCGGTCGGTCGGCTCGACCCCGTCGATCACGCAGCGGCGGACCCCGTGGGCGAAGTTTCCGTAGAAGAAGGCGATCGCCCGCTGCAGTTTCCTCGACAGTTCAACCTTCCACTCCTTCCAGTCATCCAGCTCGAGATCGCTCTTGGTGACCCGCCGGCCGCTCTGGCGAAAGATATGCGTGTAGTCGAACCGTGCCTGCTCGCGGTCCCAGACGTGCTCGGGCAGTGCCGCGTCCTCGGCGAGCTTCTCGGTCAGCGTCCAGTCGAACAGGCGTCCGGCGTAGTCGGCGTGGTTCTGCGAGTCGCCGCGGCTGGCCATGTCGAACAGGACGCCGCGTTGTCCTTCCCGGGCCAGCCCCGCGTGGGCAAAGGCCAGTCCGAGCTGGGTCTTGCCGATGCCGGTGGCTCCGACGACGACGGTCAACGAGCCGGGCAACAGGCCGCCGCCGAGCAGGTCGTCGAGCGCGGGGAGCCCGGTCGAGAGTCGCGACGGGGTGGAGGCGTTCATCTCAGATCGTGATCCACCGGTCACGGCTGGCCACGTCCCAGCGATCGACCAGCTCGCCGCCGTCGATGACGAAGACCTGCCGGTGCAGTGCCGAGGTCGGACAGACGTGCCAGGGGATGCCCAGCAGGAAGTCGCCGGGTGAGTAGTCGCCGGCGCGGTCGGTCTGCAGCACCAGGTGCTCCTCGTTCTGCAGCACCTGCTCGGCGTCGGGCAGGTCGGGGAAGTGCACGCGGTTTCCCATGGGGGGGTCGCTGGCGACGGCCTTGTAGCCCAGGTCGAGCGTGATGCGGTCGGACGTGGGCCGGCTGACCACGCGGGTCAGCACCGCCGCGGCCGGGGGAAAGACCATGTCGGGGAAGTAGCTGCCGTAGCCGCCATCGTTGTAGACGCAGGTGCCCGGGCTGAGCTCGATCGTCGGATCGGACTTCTCGGCGTAGATCGGGAACGACGCCGTGCCGCCGGCCACCATGCGGGGGACGGCCAGCCCGTCGGCGACCAGCCCGTCGCGGAACGCGACAACCCGGTCGAACTCGGCATCGACCGCCGCCCGCCTTTCGTCCCGGTCCTCCTGGTGCTGGTGACCGTCGTAGACGTGGAAACCGCCGAGTGCCAGGCCGTCGGTATCGGAGATCAGCCGGTAGAGCGTGTCGGCCTGGTCACCCACGCCCACGCCCGTGCGGTGTTGGCCGGTGTCGATGTCGAGCAGGACCTCGATCTGCTGCCCCGCGGCGGCCATCGCCTGCCCGAGGTCTCGGATCGGATCGGCGTGGTCGGCGGTGGCCGAAAAGGTGACGTCGGGGTAGGTGCTGCGGAAGGTGACCGCGCGATCGATGTTGGGGCCGACCAGGTTGTAGGCCAGGCAGATGTCCCGCACACCCGCTTCGACCAGCATTTCGGCCTCGGCGAACGTGGCGCACTTGTGCTTGAGGATGCCCCGCTCGATCTGCAGCGCGACCACTTCGCGGGTCTTGTGCGTCTTGCAGTGAGGTCTCAGTCGCGAGGGGTCACCGGCGATGGTGATCATCGCGCCGATATTGGCCAGCAGCCGGTCGCGAAAGACCAGCAAGGCCGGCGAGATGATCCCCGAGGCGTCGTTGATGGTCAGGGGGGCGGACATTCAGATCTTCTTGATTCCCTCGAAAAATACCCGCTCGGCCGTCTTCTTCAACAACCACTCGCGGTCGTCGTTGTCCAGGAAATCGAGGCCGGACTTGATCAGGTCGATCGAGGCCTTGTAGGTGTGGCCGTTGACGACCTGGAAGGGAGCATCCGAGGCCCACATCAGCCGCTTGCGGCCGTAGGCGTTGAGCATCTCGTGGATCATGTCGCCCAGGTCGTGGTAGGGGGGCTTCATCTTGCCCAGGGCGTAGTAGGCCGAGATCTTGACGTAGACGTTCTTGTGGCGGGCCAGGTCGGACAGGGCTTTCACGTCGGCCTGCCTGATCTCCCCGCCCACCCCGGCACGGGCGAAGTGGTCGATCACGACGGTCGTCCCGGGGTAGCGGCGGCACATCCGGTCGATCGCCGGCAACGCGTCCGGGTCGATCAGGCAGCACATGGCCAGGCCTTCCTCACCCCCCGTTTTCCACATCGTGTGCATCGCCGGGTCGTCGAGCCACTGCTCGACCGGCTGGTTCTTCGGGTAGATCCGGAAGCCCCGCACGCCCAGCCCCTTCATCTTTCTCATTTCCAGGTCGACCCGCGGCTTGTCCTGGTCGATGACGGCCACGCCGCTGAAGCTGCCCGGGTGCAGCCGCATGGCGTCCAGCATGTAGCTGTTGTCGTAGCCGTAGAAGGACATCTGGATCAGCACCACGCGGTTGACACCGACCGCCTTCATGTTGCCCTGCAGCTCTTCGACGGTGAAGCTGGGCGGGTCCATGCTGAACCGCCGGTAGCCGGCACCCAGCGGGTAGGCCTTGGTGTCGGGAGTCCAGATGTGCGAGTGCGCGTCGATGAACTTCATGGTGGATCAGCTCGCGTCGTGGAAGTATTTCTCGACCAGGTCCCGCGGCGGCGGCGGCGTCAGGATGGTGACGACCCAGCCGACGACGAACGAGGTCACCAGTCCGATGATGATCGGGTCCATGCTGAGCGGTCGGTAGGGTGAGAACCCGTTGCCCTGGAAGAAACCGATCAGGTACAGCGACAGGTGGGCGGCGAAGCCCGAGACCATGGCGGCGATGCAGCCCTGGGCGTTCGAGCGGGGCCAGTACAGCGCGTAGACGACCGCCGCCAGGAAGCAGGCGGCCAGCCCGCTGCCGGTGTAGACGATGATGTCCTGCAGGAACTCCGGCGGATTCATCGCTCCGAACAACGCCCCCAGCCCCGCGACCATGGTGATCACGTAGCTGAGCGTCTTGATCTTCTTCTCCTCGGCATCGGGATTGATGTTCCGCTGGTAGATGTCACGGACCAGTGCCGAGGAGATCATCAGCAGGAAACTGTCGACGGTCGACATCACCGCGGCAAACGGGGCGGCGATCAGCAATCCGGCCAACCAGCCCATGCCGATGTTGGAGGTCAGCTCGACGGCCATCTGCGGCATGATCCGGTCGGGTTCGGATTCCATCCCCGGCATCAGCACCCGGGCACAGCAGAAGATGATCACCAGCGGGAAGTAGATGGCCGAGTAGTACATCGCGACGGTGAAGATCGATCGCCGCAGCGTGATGGTGTTGTTGAAGGCCATCAGGCGGACCATGTTGCTGGGCTGCCCGGTGCCCGAGATGGCCCACATGAAGAAGAACGAGATGGCCAGCGAAAGCGGCAGGAAGCCGTCGGCTTTTTCACGAGAGGGGCCGGGGCCGGTCACGTAGGACCCCGCCTGTTCGGGCTTGGCCCCGTAGGCGTAGTCCTTGAGTTCTTCGATCTCGAGGTTGATCTGTCCGGTGACGTTGCTGGGCTCACTGCCCGATTCGAGCCGTCGTCGGACCTGCTCGACGTCGGCCGGCGTGACGATCTCCCAGATCTCGGCCGCCTCGAAACGGGATTCGCTGGCGGTGAGGTCGTAGCGGTTCTTGATCTTGAACAGACGCTGCTCATCGCCTTCGCCGACGAAGATCCACGACCCCGAGGGCACGGTGACATCGGTACCGGCCTTTGCCGCCGTGATGCTCGCGGTTCCCTTGCGTGGAGGGACCATCCTGGCCATGGCCCGGGTGACCTGTTCCAGTCCCGCCCCCTTGTCGGTGGCGGCGACGGCACCGGCCTGGTTGATCGCCAGCGGCAGCATGATCACCACGCCGATGACCATCACCACGCCCTGCATCACGTCGGTCCAGACCACCGCGTGGAAGCCGCCGTAGGTCGTGTAGACGATCACCGCGACGCCGAAGACCACCAGGCACACCAGGTACTCGTTGCCCTGCGAGCACATGTTGCCGATCCAGTCGGGCAGGCTGGCCGCCGAGGAGGTGAAGGCATCGATCGGACCCAGCAGCGTCTTCAGGATCGTGCTGCCGCCCTTGAACTGGGCGATCAGGTTGAAGGTCATGAAGAAGACGATCAGCGAGACCGAGATCAGGCCGAAGGAGATACTGCGGAAGCGGTCGCGGAGCACGTCGGGAATGGTGATCGCCTGGGCCGTGCGAGCCACCTCGTTGATCCGTTTGCCCAGCAGCCCCATCACGCAGATCGGCACCACCATGTAGCTGCCGATCCACAGCCCCAGGCTCCAGCCGTGGGTGTAGATCTTGCTCGGGAAGCCCATGAAGCTGCCGCCCGAGGAACTGGTGGCCGCCAGCGTCAGCGCGAATGCCCAGACGCCCAGCCCGCGGCTGCCCAGAAAATATTCGCTCAGGAAGTCGCGGTTCTTCAGGAGACGGTTCGAGAGCCCGGCGATCGTGAAGACGCCGACCATGTAGATCAGGAACGTCCACAGCACCGCGGTGCCCGAATCAGCCGCAGCCAGGAGGTTCGTCTGAAGCCCGTTCATGCTGCACCTCCTTCCGCTCCGGTCACCGCCACCGGTTCGGCGTGTGTTTCCTCGTCTCCGGCGGCCCCCAGCTTGTCGTCCTTCATGAAGAAGAAGCAGACCCAGGTGGTGAACAGATCGGCGATGATCCAGGGCAGCAGGATGCCGCCGAAGAGCCAGGTGGGGATCCCCATCGTCGTGCTCATCGTCTCGGGATCGACCAGGTGCCCGTACCCGTTGATGTAGCAGTAGGGCACCGCCCAGCAGAGCGCGACGAACCAGGACCCGAAGATCACGATCGCCTCGCGGCGCGAGTTGAGGAACACCTGGGTGAGCCTGGGGCCTGTCCCGGTGTCATTGGAAGCCTGGGAAATGTCTGGGGAACTCATCCGGAGCCTCGTGATGCCAGTGAAACGGCGCGAGGCCCGAGATTGTACTTCTGTCCAGAACGCGTTGCAAAGACGCAGGCCTCACGGCAGCGATCTGCATGAGTGGTTGCCGCGTGATTGAGTTCGGCCACGCGGTGATCCAGAATGGACAGTTCGTCACGGGAGAGGAGAGAGATGAGCGAAGTGCCGCGAGTGGGATTCGTGGGAACCGGCCGAATGGCCACCGCCCTGGCCGGCGGGCTGGTTTCGTCGGGGTTCTGTACGGCCGCATCGATCGTCGGCAGCGACGTGGTGCCGGCGGCGGCCGAGGCGTTTGCCGAGTCGACCGGGGCGTCGATCGCGGAGGGCAACACCGAGGTGGCCCGGCTGTCCGACGTGATCGTGCTGGCCGTCAAGCCCCAACAGATGTCCGAGGTCCTGGCCGGGCTGGCTCCCGCGGTCACCCCCGATCACCTGGTCGTCTCGATCGCCGCCGGCATCACGCTGCGGACACTCTCCGAGGGACTGGGCGAATCGACGCGGCTGGTCCGCGTGATGCCCAACACCCCCTGCCTGGTGGGCCTCTCGGCCTCGGCCTTTGCCGCCGGTGCGGCGGCCACCGACGCCGATGCCGAACTGGTCGCGCGGCTGTTGACCACCGTCGGGGTCGCGCTGCCGGTCAAGGAACCGCTCATCGATGCCGTTACCGGGCTCTCCGGCAGCGGCCCGGCCTACATCTACGAGGTGATCGAGGCGTTGGCCGACGGGGGGGTGCTGTGCGGGCTGCCCCGTGACGTCGCCCTGAAACTGGCTGCCCAGACGGTCAAGGGAGCCGCCGAAATGGTGCTGGCCACCGGGGAGCACCCCGGGGTCCTCAAGGACGCGGTCGCCAGTCCCGGGGGAACGACGATTGCCGGACTGGCCGAACTGGAACGGGCGGGCCTGCGCGGGACGTTGATCAACGCGGTTGAAGCAGCCACTCGAAGGTCCAGAGAACTGGGGGCGGAATGAGCCGGGACGACGATTGGGCACTGGTGTGCGAGTACACCCAGGGACAGGGCCTCCGCAAGCACATGCTGGCCGTCGAAGCGGCGATGCGGGCGTACGCCAGGAAGCTGGGCGAAGACGAGGAGACCTGGGGTCGCGTGGGCCTGCTGCACGACTTCGATTACGAACGCTGGCCCGATCCCCCGGATCATCCGCTGCAGGGGTCGAAGATCCTGGCCGAGCGGGGGTACTCCGAGGCGGTGATCTACGCGATCAAGTCGCACGCCGATTATCTCGGCGACTGCCCCCGCGTATCGGTCATCGACAAGGCGCTGTACGCCTGCGATGAACTCTGCGGGTTCCTCACCGCGTGCGCCCTGGTCCGTCCGACCCGGCTGGAGGGGTTGAAGGCCAAGAGTGTCCGCAAGAAGCTGAAACAGGCCTCGTTTGCCGCCGCGGTCAACCGCGACGACATCACCAGCGGGGCCGAGGATTTCGGGGTCGAACTGAATGAACACATCAACTTCTGCATCGAGGCGATGCAGGGAATTGCCGCCGAACTGGAACTGGTGTCCGAAGACGGCTGAACGCCAAGGAGACGACGATGAGCGGAGTGAACCGGGTGATGGCAATCGTCCTGGCGGTGGTATTGATTTCGGCCGGCGACGGCTGGGCCCAGAAGGTCAAGCCGTGGAAAAACATCACGGCGACGGTCGGCCTGCAGGGCCTGGGGGGCGGGTCGGCTCACTGGATCGACTTCGACGCCGATGGCTGGGTCGATCTCTTTGACGGCGGAACGCTGTGGCACAACCAGCAGGGCAAGTCGTTCAAGAAGGTCGAGTCACCCGGGGTCGGTGGCGGTGGGACCTGGGGCGATTTCGACGCGGACGGCAAGATCGATTTCTACACGCCCGGCGGTGGCGGTCGGTTGTTGAAGAACATGGGCGGCGGCAAGTTCAAGCATCTCGAGGGCGCCGTCCCCAAGCTGCCGATGCCCGCTCCGATGTGTGCCGTCTGGGGTGACTTCAGCGGTGACGGGTTGCTGGATCTCTATGTCGGCGGCTACGAGGCTCCCGCCTACCAGATCGATGTCCGCTACCGGAACCAGGGCAACGGGACGTTCAAGGAGGTCTGGCGGACCAAGGGCACGCCCAACCCGGCCCGCGGGCTGACCACGGCCGATTTCGACGAGGATGGCGACCTGGACATCTACGTCAGCAATTACCGCCTCGTTCCGAATTTCCTGTGGCAGAACGACGGCAAGGGCAACCTGGCTGATGTTTCGAAAGCGTTCGGAACTGACGGAGACGGCGGGCTGGGCGCGTGGGGCCACACCATCGGCAGTTGTTTCGGTGACCTGGACAGTGATGGCCGGATCGACATCTTCGTCGGCAACTTCTCGCACCCCCCGGCCTACCAGGACCGTCCCAAGTTCCTCCGTAACCTGGGCAAGGACAAGAAGTACCACTTCCAGGATCTCTCCGGGCAGGCGGGGTTGAGGTGGCAGGAGTCATATGCCTCACCGGCACTGGGTGACTTTGACAACGACGGGCTGCTGGACCTGTTCTTCACCACCGTCTACCCCGGCGACAAGAGCGTGCTGTACCACAACAAGGGGGGGTTCAAGTTCGCCGAGGTGCCCGGGGCGGCGGGGATGGACCGGCCGCAGACCTACCAGGCCGCCTGGGCCGACTGGAACAATGACGGGGCGCTCGACCTGGTCGTCGGTGGCGGGCTCTACCAGAATCCCGGCCACCCCGGTCACTGGATCAAGGTGCGGCTGGTCGGTTCCGGACCGGTCAACACCACCGCGATCGGTGCCCAGGTGCGGATCCGCGTCGGCGGCGAGAAGGGACGGGTGATCACCCGACAGGTGACCACCGGGACCGGGCAGGGCAACCAGGCCGACGCGGCCATGCACTTCGGCCTCGGCGATCACACCGGTGATGTGACGCTGGAGATTCTCTGGCCCGGCAACCGCAAGCAGTCGGTCAAGACGCCGATCGACCGCGTGGTGACGGTGAAGTTCGCGGGGAAGTGACCTCCGCCAACCATCGGCGTGATATGTCTCCCGGCCTTCCGCCTGTTGACTCGGCCGCGAATCATCGTGGTCGGCTCAACAGCCGCGGGCCGGGAGGATCTTGCCGATGGTGGTCGTCGACACCTGCTGTGCACGCAACCCGCTGCAGTGCATCATCCCGCCCCACATGCTCGAACGGCTGGCCGAATCGGATCACCCCGGCCTGGCCGAACCGGCCCGCGACTCGATGCTGCGTTCGATCGAGACACGGGCCTTCCGTGAAGCGACCCGGGTCGCTCCGCGGCTGATGGTCAGCGCGTCGCCCGACGGAGGAAAACAGCGGCTGGTCTACGACGCGGGTGGATCCTTCGACCTGCCTGGCCGGCTGGTGCGTTCCGAGGGCGACCCCGACACGGGAGACATTGCGGTTCGCGAAGCGTACCGGCACACCGGCAGTGTCTGGGACTTCTTCAACAAGGTCCACGACCGCAGGTCACTCGACGGCCAGGGCATGACCCTGGTCAGCGTGGTCCATGTCGGCCGCAATTACAGCAACGCCTTCTGGGACGGGTCGCGGATGGGCTTCGGCGACGGTGACGGGATCCTCTTCCGGCGGTTCACCCGATCGATCGAAGTGGTCGGTCACGAGCTGGCTCACGGCGTGATTGCCTTCTCCAGCGACCTTCGCTATTTCGGTGAATCCGGTGCGCTCAACGAGCACATCGGTGATGTCTTCGGAGTGCTGGTCCGCCAGTGGAAGCGTCGACAGGAAGCCCGCGGCGGCGACTGGACCATCGGTCGCGAACTGATGGTCAAGGCGCCGACCCGCCGGGCACTCCGAGATCTGTCCGCTCCGGGCACCGCCTACCGTGATGATCCCTTCCTGGGTGACGATCCCCAGCCGGCTCATTGGGACGATCGCTACCGTGGAGATGCCGACAATGGCGGTGTCCACATCAACTCGGGAATTCCCAATCACGCGTTCTTCCGGGCGGCGGTCGAGCTGGGGGGGTACGCGTGGGAGACGCTCGGAGAGGTGTGGTACCAGGCCCTGCACCTGTTGAAACCTGACTGCCGGTTCCAGGACTTTGCCGAGATCACCGAGCGGGAAACGGCCAGGCAATTCGGGGTCCGCAGTCGTGAGCTGAACAGCGTGAGGAGAGGATGGCGGGCGGTGGGGATTGTCGTATGATGAACCTCCCGATCGAGTGCCCCCCCCGGGCTGGAGAAACTCCGATGAGATTCCACGCGACATTCGGCCTGCTGGCCGGCCTGCTGCTGATCGTGGCAGGGTGTGCCGAGGGAGGGCCGGACCAACCGGTGGCCGATGCCGTCGACCTGGCCCCGGCTCCGGAATTCGACCCGGCCACTTCCGGTGGCGACCCGTCCGCTCCGTCGATTCCCGTCCCGAAGATCGACAAGAAAACGCCTGCCAGGAAGAAGGTTGCCAGGAAGGGTGACGACGAGGGGTTCGACGAGGATCTGCCGATGATCCCGGTCGAACAGGCCGGAGCGATGGTGGCCCTGGAGGCGATCGGCGGAGAAATGAAGCTCGACTTCCGCGACCGCATCGTCGAAGTCGATCTCAAGGGCACCGAGATGGACGACAAGTCGGCCGTTCATCTCGCCGCGCTCAAGGACGTTCGCTCGATCAACCTCTCCGAGACCAGGGTCACCGACGCCGCAATGGCTCACCTCACCAAGCTCTCCAATCTCAGTCGGCTGTTCCTCTACGGCACCGATGTCACCGACAAGGGACTGGTGCATCTCGGCAAACTGTCCAGCCTCGAGACGCTCTGCCTGGACGAAACCCGTGTCAGCGACGAGGGAATGTCGAATCTGAAAGGGCTGGTCCAGCTCGAGGTTTTGCACCTGCGGAGCCGCCTGCCGGTCAGTGACACCAGTATTCCCGTGATTATCGGCTTCGAGAAACTCCGGGAATTGAAGGTCCAAGGGACAAAGATCACCCCGGAAGGCCTTGAGCGACTCAAGCGGAAGTTGCCTGATTGTCGAATCGAGTAGTAGTGGGGGCATGTGAGGCAGTAGGATGAGGAGCATTGGGGGACGGCCTTGACCGGACTTGGTCATCAGCCGTATCCTTTGAGACAGGACGGTGTTCCATGCGCCGTTCTATCAGTACTAGCGAACCAGAGGGTTTCGTCATGACGCGTCTCCTGTCAGTTTCGTTGGCGGCGGTGGTTGCCGTGGTGGGCTTGGCCGATTCGGTCCAGGCAGCCAATTACGTTGTCGCCGCTCCATCGCCAACCGAAACCCGTACGAAGGTCCAGCACTGGGTGGCATCCCAGGGCGTCACCGACAAGGCGATTCTCGAGCGGGTCGGCAAGGCCTGGGCTTTCGACAAGCAGTCGATGTCCGGCAGCCGCGTGCTCGACATGGTCGTGGGGACCTTCTCGAGCGTAGACGCCAAGACGAAGGCATTTCTCGAAGCCTGCAAGCTCGAGCCAGGTACCGCGGTGCCGGATGCAAAGATTCTCAAGGGAAAAGGTGCCTTCTACACCGCCAACATGCAGCTGTTCTACGGCCGGTTCCTGGCCCATAAGCAGATGTACGACGAAGCACTCGACCTGCTGGTGGCTCTCGAGACCAAGACGGTCGTCGATCCGGCCGGGTTGTTGTACTTCAAGGCGGTCTGCGAACACCAGTTGCTGAAGAAGACCGAAGGCCTGGCGACGATCCAGACACTGCTCGAGAAGACTGCCGGCGTGCCTCTGCGATACAAGACCACCGCCGAGTTGATGCAACACGATCTGCAGTCCCTCAAGAAGGACTCGCTCTCGGAGATCTCGCGGAAGATGAAGGACGTCGAGCGACGCCTGGACCTTGGGCGAGGCGGCCAGCGGGTGCAGAAGCAGGAGGACGAGATCGTCGTGGCCCTGGACGCGATCATCGAGAAGTTGGAACAGCAAGGCGGTACGTGACCTGGCTGTGGCAACGGCCCGGGTGGTCGTAATCAAGCAAACAGCCCCGCCCAGGACAGCACCATCCGCGGTGCAAAGGGTCCCGGCAACGTCGCCAACCGCAACACGGGCAATCGCACCGGCTGGGGCGCTTTGCCGCCGAAGGCCGAAGCGCGGGCCCGCAACATTCTCGATCGCAACTACCCGGCTCATTACCGGAAGGCGATCGACGAGTACTTCAAGCGGCTGGCCGAGAAGCAGACGGCGTCGCGGAAGTAAGCGGAATCGAGAACAGGCAAGGGGCCGGTCCACGCCACGGCGGGGACCGGCCCTTTTTCATGCGCTGGTGCCTCGTGCTTGCACCCCCGGCCCACAGTCGGACAATGGACGGGTCCCCCTCACTCAACAAAGAGAAGACCGATGAGACATCTCGTGATGCAGCCGCGTTCGATCATGTGGTTGGCCCTGGTCGCCCTGTCCCTGGTTGCATCCGCTGAGGACTGGCCGACCTACCGCCACGACGCCAGCCGTGCCGGGGCGTCGGGCGAGACGCTGCCCTGGCCATTGGCCAACCAGTGGACCTACAGCACCCCGGTGCCGTTGAAGACCGCATGGTCGGGTGCCGGCGGGCGATCGGTCGAGGGCAAGGACCTGTATGACCGGGTGCGATTCGATGACGCCCTGCACGTGGCGGTTGTGGGCGGCCGCGTCTTTTTCGGGTCCTCGGTTGATCACCGCATCCACTGTGTCGATGCCAGGACCGGGAAATCGGCCTGGTCGACATTCACCGACGCGCCGATCCGACTGGCTCCGACGGTCGCCGGTGGACGGGTCTATATCGGCAGCGAGGACGGATACGCGTGGTGCCTGGATGCGGCGACCGGCCGTGTGAACTGGCGGTTGAGGCTGGGTCCTGCCGATGAGCGGATCGTGGCCCGCGGCGAGATGATCTCGCGTTGGCCCGTCCGTACCGGAATCCTGGTCGAAGACGGTGTCGCCTACTTCGGTGCCGGCATCTTCCCGCACGAAAACGTCTACCTGGCAGCCGTCGATGCGAAAACCGGCAAACCGATCTGGCGCAACGACCAGGTCAGCCACGGCAACGCCGGCCGGGCCGATCTGTCGCCGCAGGGCTACCTGCTGGCCACCAAGGCGGCACTCTACTTTCCCTCGGGTCGGTCGCGACCCTCGGCCGTTGATCGCAAGACCGGCAAGATCCGGGTCATCGCCGGCTGGCGAGGCGGATCGGCCGGCGAAACGCTCAACCTCTCCTCCGGACAGGTCGCCGGTGCCAACGCCGTGATCCTCGACGGGACGCTCCGCACCTTCACGCTCGGCAGCCAGGTCACCGGCTCGGCCGGTTCGACATACGTCACCACCGGCGAAACGCTGGCACGGCTCAACCAGAAGGTCTACGCGGCCGTCAGCGGCAATCGCACGAAGCTCCGCAATGATCTCCGCAGCGTCTACAGCGAATACCGCTCCGGAAAGATCGAGAAGGCTGAATACCTGGTCAAGGCCGAGGCGCTGCGAAAGCAGCTCAACTCCCAGGATGAGGCTGGGGTCGAATGGAAGGTGAAGTGTGCCTCGAACGCGGCGGTGATCGTCACCGCCGGTCATGTGGTTGTGGGTGGCGAGAACGTGGTCGAGATCTTCGATGCGAAGACCGGCAAGTCAACCGGACGGCTCAAGGTCCGTGGCAACGCTCGCGGCCTGGCGGTTTCCGATGGCCGGTTGCTGGTCAGCACCGATACCGGCCGGATCCACTGTTTTGCGGCCGGTGGAGCGGGCCAACAGGTCGCCGCGACCAAGCCCGTGGCTGATCCCTATCCACGAGACAAGTGGACCGATGTCTACGAGGCGTCGGCGAAGTCGATCCTGGAACAGACCGGCATCCGCACCGGGTTCTGCCTGGTGGTCGGGGCCGAGCAGGGTCGCCTGGCACTGGCACTCGCCCGCCACAGCGGGCTGAAGATCTACGGCGTCGAGTCCGATCCGGCCAAGGTGGCCGCGGCCCGCAAGGCACTGGTGCAAACCGGGCTCTACGGACACCGGGTCACGATCCACGAGGCGGCTGCCGGTGAGATTCCCTACTCGAGCTACTTCGCCAACCTGGTTGTCAGCGATACGCACCTGTTGACCGGCCGCGTGCCGGTCGCCGGAGACGTCGTGGCCCGGCACGTCAAGCCGTGCGGTGGGGCCGTCTGCCTGGGAGGCACTCACCCGTTCGGCGACTCCTGGCGCAACAGTCTCGGACTGGCCAAGCAATCGGTGACCGAGACGGGCAAGAGCTTCACGCAGGTGGTTCGGAGCAAGCTGCCCGGTGCGGGCAGCTGGTCACACCAGTACGGAGATCCCGGCAACACCGCCTGCTCGGACGACCAGCTGATCCGGGGTGGGCTGGGCGTGCTGTGGTTCGGTGATCCCGGCCCCGGCAAGATGATGAACCGGCACGACGGGGCCGTGGGCCCGGTCTCGACGAACGGCCGGATGTTCATCCAGGGCACCGACAGCCTGATGGCCTACGACGCCTACAACGGGCAGTACCTGT
>Ga0310123_10002348_pt1 | contig 15122 bp, 15 predicted proteins | sample CB6_AW_1057_MG_FD_203505 | JGI IMG/M metagenome (GOLD analysis project Ga0310123, IMG submission 203505) | Marine microbial communities from Western Arctic Ocean, Canada - CB6_AW_1057 | ecosystem: Environmental > Aquatic > Marine > Oceanic | place: Canada: Western Arctic Ocean | collected... | reverse complement strand
TTACGACCTGGAAAACGCGCTTGTGGATGGCTACGACGTTGTCGTCAACAAGCCCAAGACCGCTGCATACCGAGCCCCCGGCGCTCCCAACGCGGCGTTTGCCGGCGAGCAGGTCATTGACGAGGTTGCCAAAGCAATAGGAATGGACCCAATTGACTTCCGCATGAAGAACGCAGCCAAGGAGGGCACTCGCCAGGTTCACGGCCCCACCTTCCCACGAGTCGGATATGAAGAAGTCCTGGAAGCTATGAAGAACCATCCCCATTACAATGCGCCTTTGGACGGCCCCAACCAAGGCCGGGGCGTCGCTGTGGGATTCTGGTTCAACATCGGCTTCGACTCCGCGTGCAATATCGCGGTAAACGCCGATGGCACCGTAACCTTGCAGGAAGGTTCCACCGACATCGGTGGGACGCGAGCATCCATCGCCATGCAAGCCGCCGAAGTGCTGACCATCCCATACGAGAAGGTTCGTCCTACCGTGGTGGATACTGACACGATTGGCTTCACCGCAGTCACAGGCGGCAGTCGCACCACCTTCGCCACCGGCTGGGCAGCCTATGAGGCCGCTCAGGATGTCAGGACGAAGATGATTGACCGAGCAGCCCAAATCTGGGAAGTGGACGCCGACACGGTTGAGCTTGAAGACGCCGTGTTCAAGTCGAAATCCGATCCAGAACTCAGTATGACGTTCGCGGAACTGTCCGGACAGCTAGGCCGATCTGGTGGAGGAATTACCGGCACAGCCGCCGTCAGCCCCTCTGGAGTAGGCGGAGCCTTCGCTGGAAACATCGTGGACGTCGAGGTCGACCCGGAAACCGGCAAGACCCAAATTCTGCGGTTCACTGTCGTGCAGGACGCTGGCAAGGCCATCCACCCCAGCTATGTCGAAGGACAGATGCAGGGCGGGGCCGTTCAGGGCATTGGTTGGGCGCTCAACGAAGAGTATTACATGAGTGACTCCGGCACGATGGACAACGTCTCTCTGCTGGACTATCGCATGCCCACGAGCCTGGACCTGCCTATGATCGACACGGTGATCGTCGAGGTTGCCAACCCCGGCCATCCGTATGGTGTCCGAGGAGTGGGCGAAGCGCCGATTATCCCGCCGACGCCCGCTATCGCCAACGCTATCGAGAACGCCATCGGCACGCGCCTGTTCGCTCTGCCGATGAACCCCGCGGCGGTAGCCAAGGCCGTGATGGACAAGTAAGGACAAGACCTCTCTTGTAGAGTCAGACGTTTCGCCGTCTCTATCAGGATTGATCGAACTCCAAAGCGTGAGCGCCCGACCTCAGAATACCGAGGTCGGGCGCTCAGCGTTTGTAAAATGATCGAAAGGGAACACAATTGACCAAATCACGGTATATTATGGGCAACGATTGGGTTTATTAGCGGGAACGGCTAGCTGTGTTTGAACATAACTTGGACCCTGGAACGATCAACGCTCTTGACGCTATCGGCGTATCGAATGGGTGTGATTGCCTGGAGGTTGGACCCGGTGGCGGATCAATAGCAGAGTGGCTTTGCACAAAAATAGGCCCAGAAGGAAAAGTCACGGCAGTTGATCTAAATACCCGCCTCATCGACGTGCTTGAGTATGCAAACCTTGAGGCACGGAAACTCAATGTGGTGACCTAAGATCTGCCCCGACGCGAGTACGATCTTGTCCATCCACGATTTTTGCTGGCGCATCTTCCTGAGCGGGAATCTGGATTAGCCAAGTTGTCTCAGACGCTCTGGCCTGGGGGGTGGATACTGGTCGAAGAACCCGATTTCGGCACGGAGGAACCAGACCCCTCAGGAGAAGCTTCGATGCGACGGTTGTTCAAAGCTGGAATGGCTGCAATTCACAAACATCTGGATAACTGAGGTGTGGACAGTCATTTTGGGAGTCGGCTGTTCGGCAAGTTGAACTCACTGGGGGTTACTCATGCGAAGGCCGTTGGTCGCTCCATTACCACGCAGGGGGGAACGCGCGAATCGAAAGAGATGTCCTTGACTACGGAGCAATTACAGATAGGTTACATAGCCACAAGGTTGATTTCTGAACGGGAATATTCGGAGTTCAAATCTCTATTCGATGATGAGAGCTTCTCCTGGCGTTTTAACCTCATGACTTCAACCTGTGGTCAAAAACCAGAATAACCGACACTGGCAACTCAGTAGGTTTATACGAGGAATGAACGCAACACACGGCGTCACGTCATGAGACACCCCAGTGTGATTCTGATTGGGGCTCCTCCGATGATCGGCAAGACGACGATAGCCCGCAGGCTCGCCGCGGGGCTGGACTATGGGACGATGTCGACCGACGACCTGGGCCAGTCTATAAGGGCCGTCACCACTCCCGACTCTCACCCAAACCTTCATCTCATGAGCGGGATCGACTATCGAGAATACTACGTGTCGCGTTCGACCGAGCGGTTGATTCAAGACGCCGAGAATCAACACCAGGCTTCATGCCTGCCGTCGAAGCAGTTATCCGTCGCACGCGGACTGGGCAGGCCCCATCGTCATCGAGGGCTGGACGTTGATGCCTGAAGCCGTCGCAAATCTAAACCTTAGAAGCGTTGAGTCGTTGTGGATGGTGGCTGAGGCCAGCTTTCTGGAGCAGATGATTCGAGCGAACGAGGATTTCTGGCACGGCGTATATGACGAAGAATTGATGATCCAGTTGTGCCTGGAGCGAAGCATCTGACACAACAACCGCACTAGGGCAAGAGCGGAACAACTTGGGATGAAGGTCGCCTATGTTTAGTCTAACGCGACGCCTGACGATCTATGCGACCTGTGCCTGCGAACGCTGTGAACATTGCCATGCTGAGCTGCGGCGAAGCATCTGGTCGCGTGTGAGGCAGCCGTTGCCTATCTGACGTCAGAATCTTCGAAGCCCCCTCTCGGAATGGCAGGCTAGCCCACAGCTAAAGGCTGATCGCTTACGGCTCCTTGACACCTGAAAACCTGATACCCACGAACCTATTCCGGAATCCATTTAGTGGCGTCGGCCCGCAACTCAGCGCGGAAGTCGGGGTGAGCTATGGCGATTAGTGCCTCGGCCCGTTCTCGATGGTTCCTGCCTGCAAGCTCGGCGATGCCGTACTCGGTCACGATGGTGTCCGCCCAGAAGCGGGGGATCGTCACGATCTCGCCCTCGGCGAATCTGGCGACGATTCTCGAAATTGCGCCGTCTGCAGCAGTTGAGTAGAGCAGAGTTATCGCTCTGCCGCCTCTGGAGTAAAGAGCGCCCATGTGAGTCTCGGGCTGGCCGCCGATGCCGTTGTACATCTGGCCCCCGAAAACGCTCTCGGAGTTTATCTGTCCGACGAGATCAACGCTCAGGGCGTTGTTTAGGCCCACTTGCTGGTGGTTCTGGGCGATGAGCCAGGGGTCTAACAGATAGTCTGGCTCGTAAAGCTCAAAGGTCGGGTTGCCGTCGATGACTGCCAGGTCTCGGTCGTCTGACCCACTCCAGGCGACTGCGACTGCCTTGTTCTTGTGGATGGTCTTGCGGCTGCCGTTGATGACGCCCGAATCCACCAATTGCGCGATACCGGGAACAGTAAGTTCCGAGTGTAGGCCCAAATCCAGTTTGTCGTCGAACACGCCCAGTTTGGGCAAGTATGTAGCAGGGGTTCCCACGCCGATCTGAATTGTGGAGCCGTGTTTTATCAGCTTTTTGACGTTCTCAGCGATAGCCACAGCCGCTGGAGGAGGGTCGTCGAGCCCCAGAACCGTCTTGAGGCGTTGGACGTCCAGCACACTAAACCGCGAGGCCATTGGAGCCAGCCTGTTGGGGTTCACCTGCTGGATTATCTGCTCCAGCGCGATGCGCTTTTCGTCCTCTAGCCCTGAAACCATCTCTATCAGAGTTTCACGCGTGGCCTCTGGCGGCTCAATCTTCACCATCTTGTCAAAGGAGCTTATAGGCAGGAAGCAATCGCCAAAAGTGCGGATCATGCTGGGATTGACCTCGGCTATCACCTTGTGCGCCCTTCGAGCGTACGACCGTTTGAACCAGGAGTGAGGGCCGAACCCGACCATGCCGTTTTCGTCAGGAGGAGCGGTGGTGACTAGCACAGTGTCGATCGGTTTGGCATTATCAGGGCGTTCGTCGTTGGTCTTGAAGGTGAGGGAGAATCCCAGCGGCAAGTACGGCGCGACGCCTTCGTTCTCATAGGCTCTGGCGAAGGGCCCGATGAAGTTCTCAACCTCGACATGGAAGCCCGCATCCAGCAGAGCGCCGACGTCGAACCCAGGGGCGGATATGGAAATCGTCACATCCGACAGTTTAGGGCTGCGAGCAATGAGCGCGGCCACAAGTGTCATTGGCTGTTCAGTCAGCGGTATCACCACTCGGTCGCCGTTCTTGACGATGGACACCGCTTCCTCAGCGGAGGCTAGTCTGCTTGCGTAATCGTCCCGCCACGTCATACGTGTGCCCCCTGGAATCGTCGGGTTATTGGAAGATCGTGTTGCGCGCCGTCGCGCCCAAACCCGTCTTATGAGACGAGATTCTGCCATGATACAACAAGGAGGCTAGAGTAGGCATTGAGTGTCAACGATCCAGCCCACGATGAGGCGAGGATTGAACAGGGGATCAGTTTCGGATTGACGTCAATCGCTGTCCAGTAGGGCGCGGACTTTCAGGGATATCTCGATCATGGTCACGGGCTTTTGCATGAACCCACCTTTCGGCTCCTGAATTCCGCCGCCTTTGGCCATGTCATCGAAATACCCTGACATGAACAGGATTTTGCCTTTAGGATGTACTGACTCGAAGTGTTCCGCCAACTCGCGGCCTATCATGGCCGGCATGATCACATCCGTCAGCAGGAGGTCGACATCGTCATCGGCGTCGTTCTCGATCACCCTGAAGGCGTCTTCGCCATTGACGGGTTCCAGTACTTTGTAACACTCGCGTTTCAGCGTTTGGACCGTATGCTTTTTCACCGACGGCTCGTCCTCGACTAATAGCACGGTTTCGGTCCCTCCGAAGAGGTCGCAGGGAGTCTCGGTGGGTTGGAGGACTTCACTGGATTCCTTGACGCGGGGCATGTAGCTAGTGAATGTCGTGCCTTCGCCGAACTTGCTTTCTACGCTGACGTGGCCGCCGTTCTGTTTGACGATGCCGTAACAGACCGAGAGGCTAAGTCCCACCCCTTCGCCCACCTCTTTAGGGGTGAAGAACGGATCGAAAGCCCTTGAAGCGACCTCTTGAGTCATGCTTATGCTGGTGTCGGTGACCTTGATCGCCACCGCCTCTCCAGACCCCAGGGTGGACTCCAAGCCGACCCCTTCCTCTCCCATAATGACATCCATCGTCTGGACTGTCAGCTTGCCGCCGTGGCGCATGGCGTCGCGTGCGTTGACAGCCAGGTTTATGAGCACCTGCTCCATCTGTCCTGGGTCCACTTTGACAGAACCCGCGTCGGGGGAAGTCTCCAGAACCAGGTCCATATGCTCGCCGATGAGCCGTCTGAGCATCTTGTCAAGATAGGTGATGTCCAACCGGCCCTCAGAGGAGTTCTGCATCATCGCAAGCTGGGAGTTCCGATGACTCAGAAATCCTCGGTCTGTTGAACTTCTTCAAGTGCCACCGCGCCTACGTGCGAGCGAAAATCAATCTTCTGTGCCTGGACGACCCTCAGATCTCCAGTAGAGAGAAAAGCCAAGCCTTGGTCACAGCGTACACTATTTCCATTTGGCCCACTCCTACACACAGATCATGCCTGTCCCGACAATGGCGTTGGTCGGCGGGTAGACGGAGACTGGAAGGACGACGCTCAGCGCAGAGCTGGCTCGGCGCTGGGGAATGAAACACACATCATCCGACGTGACTATAAAGCAGCTTGCAGGCGTGCCGTCCACAGAACACAGGAACGAGTTTTGTGGCCAAGGGTTGTATTCTGAAGCGTGGTCTGAGGCGACGTGCTCGGCAATGCTCCGCGAAACCGCTGAATCCCTGGGTCTCGGGGGCGTTCGGTTGTGATGGACACCTCGTTTATGCGTCAGAGTGACAGAGAGGAGGCGTTCGAAACCGGATAGAAGGCAGGCACGGCAGTGTGGTTCGTGGAGCGCTATGCCTCAGAGGATGAGGCTCGCAGAAGGTTCGCAATCAGGGCGTCGGACGATCATGCAGTCTCCGATGGGCACCTGGAGTTGGAAGCGCAACAGAAATCAGACTGGGAGCCGACTTCCACCATTCCACGGTCTTCAAGATTGGTTCTTGACACCAGCGGGAAACTGGAAAACGTGATCGTGTGCCTGTTGGAGAAACTGGACATCAGGTTCTTGGAGTGTCGCGCCGACGCCTCTTCGTGATGGCGGATCAGGCGCAGACACTCGGCCAAAACACACCGCAAGCCAGCCCAGGCGAAGATGAACTTCCTAACAACGGCGAGGTTGCGACACCTTGTGCTGTTGGAATTGGCACATGAAGTGCCATTGTTTGGTACAATCGCGCCACTGCCACCCAACTTGCGCGAGCCAAAATTTCGAGCAACAATCTCGGCTGTGGGTATTTTTCAGTGAGACGAACCGTATGCCCCCAATAAGAGAACAACTTGTCGGCGCTACCGAGCCGCGTGCCCTGCCTTCTAGGGCGGCCCACAGCACGGACATAGACTTGGCCGTCTTCATATTGGCTGATGGGTTCAGAGCAGATGTCCTTCGAGCGTTGTGCGAGTCGGACAAAATGCCGAACTTCTCACGACATGTGTTGCGCGAAGGCTCTCACGTCGAAGGCGTGACAGTTCTGCCATCTGTCACGGACGTTGCCTATCTGCCTATGCTTACAGGGCAATATCCGGGAGCCGCGAACATGCCGGGTATCCGATGGGTGGACAAATCTCGGTTCACGATAGGCAATTTTGTTGTTTCCGGTCACCGTTCTTACGTCGGGCCAGCGCACTTCCGGTTCAATGAAGACTTGCCTGATTCGCTGGAGACACTGTTCGAATTGAGCCCAAATTCTATGGCAATTCGTAGTGACATCCATCGCGGGCTGTCGTCCGGTTCAAACCGCTTCTACGGAATGTCCTGGCCGCTCATGTTCCTGTCCCACTACTTCAAGCGATCGGACTTCGTGGACAAGTTTGCGTTCAACAGTCTTATTAGAAGCCTCAATGGCAACGCCAGCGACCTGCCTCGGTTCATCTTTCTTCCGCTCCTAGGCGTGGATACAGCATCGCACGCTCACGGGCCACAACATAAGCGGACAATTGACGCTTACCAGCGGATCGATGGAATCATAGGTTCCATCGTAAACCGGTTGAAAAAATTCGGCGTTTGGGATCGCACCCATCTCATGATCGCCAGCGACCACGGCCATAGCCAGACACAGGACCACTTGGATTTGACCAGATTGGTGTCAGAACTTGGATACAGCGTGTTCGAGCACCCCAGCATATATCCGCGTAAACTTGACGCCGCGGTCGCGGTGTCTGGCAACGCTTTCGCCAATGTCTATGTGGCATCGGACGGCAGATGGGAAAGATCCCTGGTTGGCGACGAGTTGGAGCGGGAACACCAGCGATTGCTGGAAACACTTCGGCACCGGCCCGAAGTCGAGTGGGCCGCTTATCGCCACGATAACGGGGCCGTAAAGATTATTTCCGATTCAGGCGCAGGCCTGGTGCGTCGGAAGGGCGAGCGTTTCATATATAGCTATGAAGGGTCAGACCCCCTTGAGCTTGGGTTCTCCAGCGCGAGCGTTCACGAGTCTGAAGCTCTGGAACTCACATTCGACGGTCGATTTCCCGATGCGTTGGAGCAATTGTCACAGATATTCACCAGCGAACGAACTGGGGACCTAGTGGTCACATCCAAACCCGGTTACGATCTCAGAGGCAAACGCGAATGGCCGGAGCATCGGTCGTCCCACGGAGCGTTGTGTCGAGAGCACATGAAGGTCCCTATTCTGAGCAACCGGCCTCTGTCAGCCTCAGGGCCAGTGCGAACGGTGGATATATTCCCGACGATCGCTGAATCTCTTGATCTGACATCCACGAAGCCGATCCCAGGGCGTAGTCTGTGGTAATCAACTCTGTGTTCCAGCGCAGGGTGATGCAGCCAGCCCCATTGCTGCTGGCAGGAATTATCGTCCCCGCCCTGATATGCACGCTGATAACGCGTCAGTATTTTCCTGACTGGTGGCAAATATCGGTTTTTTTCTGGTACTCGATTCCCGGCAACAGTTTTCTCTGGCTACCACACGAGCCTGCCGTCATCTACGCAGGGGCCATCTACCCTCCACTCTTGGTCGCCGTTGTTGGAGGATTCGCCACGATGTTCGCTTCCACGATCGACCACGCGTTGTTCACCAGAGCGTTCCAGATTGACCGAATCGCAGCCGTCAAGAAGGCCTGGATAATGAGAACAACGACGAACCTGTTCAACCGGGCTCCCTGGTGGACCATCGTGTTTTTCGCGTTAACACCGGTGCCGTTTTACCCTATTCGACTGGTCGCGCCGATGGCGAACTATCCCATGTTCGGATACGTCTCAGCAATAGTCGTTGGTCGGATACCTCGCTACTTTCTGCTGGCGATGGGTGGCGCATGGGCGCACCAACTCACGCGGTCAATCTGGCCCTGGTAGCTGTCTCCTCACGAACCTCCATAGCTAGCCTACGCTGGTGTTAAGTTCGGGCTATCAATATTCGCGATTCTTCCACCATCCTCCGCCTTCGTGCGGGGAGCACAGACCTACCCGTCTCCAATCCCAGGACTACCCGTTGCTTACTCAGACGGGGGTTATCGCTGGAAGCTCTGTGGCCTAGTATGACTATAGGGTCAAGTTAGAGTTTCGCCAGTGACTAACAGGCACAGCGTTTCCAGAATCCAGAGTCCGAATCGGAAAGGAGTCGAGACGATGACCAAGATCATTGAAGAGAAGGTGATCGCAGAGGTTGAAGAGACCTTAGACACAGGTGAGATGAGGCGCCAGCCACAAGAACAAACCAGTCCGAGGCAAGTATTCGCCTCGGACTGGTCGCTAATTGCGTGTGCGTATTCATGCCGCCAACATCGCCATGTTGAGCGGAGCGAAACATCTGGTCGCTTACAGATACGACTGTGGTCTACGTGCTGCGACCAGATTCTTCGTCTGCGGACTCAGAATGGCTCGTTGCTGACGGCTGAAAGCTACCCCTAACTAAGATTCTCGCCGAAGAACGCGAGGGTCTTGCCCCAGGAGTCCATTGCCTGCTCAGGACGGTATGCTGGCCGGTCGTAGTACCAGAAGCCGTGACCCGCGCCGTCGTAGCGGTGGAACTCGTAGTTCTTGCCCGCCGCCTTTAGCGCTTCTTCGTGCTGGTTGACCTGTTCTGGAGAAGGACTCTGATCGTCGTTGCCGAAAATCCCTAACAGAGGAGCAGAGAGGCCGTCTGTCATGTCGATGGGGGCTGTGGGCTGTGCTGGAGACAGATCGTCGGTGCCCATTACGACCCGACCGCCCCAGAGTTCCACAGCCGCGTCGAATCCGTCGGCTCGGCAGGCCACCATGAAGGTGTGGCGTCCGCCGGAGCAGCTTCCGATGATCCCGACCTTGCCGTTGGTGTATGGCAGGGCTTTCAGATAGTCTCTCGCCGCTTCGCAGTCGCCAAGCACGCTGTCGTCCGACACGCCGCCCTCGCCACGCGCCGCCGATGCGATGTCGTCGGGCGAACCCTGGCCGAACCTGGCGAATAGGTCAGGACAGATAACGACGAATCCCTGATGAGCGAACCGACGGGCGAATTCTCTGTACAGCTCGTCCCAGCCTGGCAGATGGTGAATTAACACTATGCTAGGGTAGGGGCCAGACCCAATGGGCCGCGCCGAGTAGGCGTTGATCTGGTCTCCGTTATGACCCTTGATGGTGACCGTCTCGGCGATCATACCCTCGTAGTTAGCCGTGTTGAACTGGTTCCACATAAATAACCCTCCCTGTGTGGACTGGTGAATCTCTAGCCGAAAGTCGGAGTGTGACTCCGGTGGCTAGTGGGTGCGAGTGTAACAATGCAGTCGTGAACGGTCAACTGGACGAGGTTTCAGGGATCAAGTGGTCAGGGGTCAGGTGCGTGGGTCATGTCCATGCTGAGTCCGCAAACGAAGTATCTGGTCGATAGTAGAACAACAGTTGGACCACAGATGCCCAGGCCCCTCATGGAAATACCCTGAATCCTGACTACCTGAAAACCTGACGTCTCGAAAAATTCCCTCCAACATATTGTCGAAACACTAACGTCATGCACAACATTATATGTAGTTTTAGACATATGCTAAACATGGTCCGAATGATATTCCCTCAGGAGGGTATTGATATCAGAACAATTGTTCTGTACAATCAGAATCATCTGGCCTTGAATTATTTGACCTTGATGTGTAGATGAAACGCAAACTGTGACCAGCGACGAGCCGTATAGCAGAATTTTCAAGATACGCCGAATTTAATACAGCGATACAACGGCAGGGAGGACTATAGCCCCTCCTCAACAGTAGTGAGTCTGATCGACATGTTCAGGCAGGCCCGGATGCTTTCAGACCATCGGTTGTAAGCAACTAGAAAAATTCTGTAAATGCGGAGCGCATATGAAAGTCGCCTGTGTTCTGGTAACTCACCTGCCGATGAAGGCGGAGCTTATGCGCCGGCCTGACCTGCGAGACAGGCCCGTCATAGTCACTGAGGGGCCGGACTCCAAAGAGGTCGTGTTGGACAGCTCGCCAGAGGCAAAAGGCGTTGTTCCCGGCATGCCCCTCCAGGAGGCAATGTCCCGAAGCAAAGCCGCCGTGCTTTTGAGGGTCGACGCTTCGCACTATGAGAGCGTGTTCACCAAGATGATTGCCTCCTTATGCCAGCGCAGTCCGCTGGTGGAGAAGGGAGAGATGGGTTGCGCCTACGTCGGCCTGGACGGGCTGGAGAAGATGTACGGTGGCGAGACCCGTCTGGTCGCCTCCGTGCTCAACGCCGTGCCCCACAACCTGAACCCCAGAGTTGGCGTCGCGGGCGGCAAGTTCATGGCATATGTGGCCGCGCTGTCCGGTCGTGGAGGCCAGGCGACCAGGGTGTCCGAGGGCGGAACGGCGAGCTTCCTCAGAGACCTGACGGTGGACGCTCTGCCCATGCCCTGGGAGGACAGGGCGCGACTGCGGCGCTTCGGAATCCACACCATAGGCTATCTGGCGTCTATGGAGCTTGGCCCTATTCAGGCCCAGTTCGGTCCCGCCGGTCGTCGAGCGTGGGAGCTTGCCAACGGGCGAGATCTCAGCCCGCTGGTACCCCACAAGGCCATCGACGCGGTGAACGAGTACGTCATATTCCCTGCGCCCACCGTCACCCTGGACGCCCTGTTGGTGGCGACTGAGCTTCTGCTGGGACGGGCCTTTGCTCGTCCGGCCCTCAGAAGCCGGTACGTCCGAATGGCGACTCTGGAGGCAAAGGTTATGCTGGGCGCTCCGTGGATTCGAGGCGTCGCCTTTCGAGACGCCGTGGGCGGCAAGGAGATGGCGACCCGCACCCTTCGGGCCACGCTGGACGGCACAGTATTGCCCGGCCCTCTGGAAGACCTGGGCCTCACGCTGTCGGGCCTTACCGGAGAGTCGGGAATCCAGACCAGCCTGTTCTCCGATATGCGACGTCAGGAACAGCTTCGAGAGATGATGCGACAGATGGAGGTTCGCCTGCGCGCCAAACCTCCTGTATTCAAGGTAAAGGACATAGAGCCGTGGTCAAGAATCCCAGAGAGACGCCAGGCGTTGGTGCAATTCGACCCCTGAACCCGCCCGTTCCGATAGTAGTGATGGAGGATGAACATCACAGACTGGAGACCGTCACACTGGGTCGGAACCGACTCCGTGTTGAAAACACCGAGGACCAGTGGGAGATAGACGAGGAATGGTGGCGGATTCGACCCACGTCCCGTGCCTACTACGACGTCCTGCTGGAGGACGGCCAGACTCTGACGATATTTCGGGACGCCGTGAGCGGGAAATGGTATCAGCAGCGGTATGAGTAGCCGTCAGATATCAGCTTATGGTGTTTTGGAATGTTGAGTGAAGTCGGAGAACAGCAGCTTGGCTGATAGCTGAAAGCTAGGAAAGGAGGCATACGAAATGACTCGCGACGAGTTCAAGAGTCACCTGGAAGAGTTGCAGCGCATCCTGTCCAGTATTTCGGAATACTACAAAATATGGTTGCAGCTACAGCCAACTGAGAGACGAATCGAAATCCTCAACCGTTTCAACGGGTTCTTTGTGCCTGTGCGTCAGGCGCTGTTCGAGATGATGTTTATTCACGCCGCGAAAATAGTTGAGCACAATTCTGAAACTATCAGCCTGTGGCGGTTGGTGGACACCGGCAAGCAGGACCTGTCGCTGGTCCCATATGCAGAATAGGATGATCTTGACAACATATCAACTCAGCTATCACCCCACGAAGCCAGCATATCGAATGCGATTGCGAAGCTCAGCGATTATCGCTCGGCTCACATGCAGACAGTTTCATCTCAGAGAACGCCCCTCACAGAAGAGGAGTTCGAAGGACTGATCGAAGACATCTAGGCTGTGATCAACCGGCTGTCAGCGATTCATGATCGAGAGCATGATGATTGGAGGCTTCAGACAGACCGCTCAGCCTGGGAGACGGCTAAGATTCTCGATGTCCTCCAGTAGGATAAAGATCTCATGGACCGTGGTGTGTCGGCAATGTTCATAAGAATTCACGATGAAGGAGAACGAAAGGACGCCGATTCTGAGACTATAGAATTAGGGGTCAGGTTTTTGTGATTTACATAATGTCATGCTGAGAGAAGCGAAACATCTGATCGTCAGTCTGCCAACACCAGCGTGGGTATCGCATAATAATATGAGGACTCACAGCACAGTCTCAAGCCTGAAATTACCCCCATCACATCGGAGCTATGCATGACCGATTCAACGACCGCTCAGACATCATTGCATGTGATCGTCGTGGGCGCGGGCGCAGCCGGAATATCCGCAGCCCGCAGCCTTCAGGACACCGGCTGTCGCGTCACCATCCTCGAAGCCCGCGATCGTATTGGCGGTCGGGTCCAGACAGCGTATGATCTGGCGCCTCATCCCGTCGAGTTGGGAGCAGAATACATTCACGGTGCCAACGTCGTCACCTGGGACATGGTCAGGCAGTTCAACCTCACGACTGTGTCAGACGTCACCAAAGATGACTTTCACATCTACTTCGGCGACCGTATCCATAGCGGAGACGATAAATCGCGCATCCCGTCGTTTCACCTCGTGGATACCTATGAGGACATCGCAATCGACTGGGTTGAGCAGGGGCGGCCCGATGCCAGCGTGCATGACGTGGTCACAAAGTGGGCAGAATTGAACAACGCCGATCTGTCGCCTGACTTGCAGCGACTGGTAAATAGTCGTGTCAGCGTTAGAGAAGGCGGTGATTGGGCCCGACTGGGCGTGCATGGAATGTATGAGCAGAACGATAACCCCGGAGGCAACTTCCGAATCAAAGAGGGGTACACTGCGCTCCTGGAGCAAGCCGTAGCTGGCCTGAACGTGACGCTCAACACTCCAGTTCAGAGCATCTTGTGGTCACAAGATGGCGTCCAGATACACTCCACCACAGGACAGATATTTGCCGCCGACCGAGCGCTGGTGACATTGCCGCTCGGTGTGCTTCAGGCGCAGGACGTGCGTTTCACGCCGTCGCTGCCTCCAGAGAAACAGGCCGCCATCAATGGCCTGGGCGCGGGGCATGTGGACAAGATCGCAATGCGTTTTCGAGAGCGCTTTTGGCCGCAGGATATGGCCGGGATCCTGACCACGTTGCAAAGCCAAATTTGGTGGCGTCCGGGCTGGAGGCGTGATGATGAGGCTCCTTTGTTGATGGCGATAATCGGAGGCGACGCGGCGCTTCATTTTGAATCGCTGGGCGCTGACGCTGTTCCAGAGGCTCTCGATCATCTATCGGCCATGTTTGGCGAGAACGCATGCAAGCATTTTGAAGCGGGTCGGTTCATCTCATGGGGAACTGACCGATGGTCGAAGACGGGCTACTCTTACGGACTGGTCAAAGGGGCGGGCCTCCGCGACCAGTTAGCCCAACCGGTAGATGATATTTTGTTTTTCGCCGGAGAGGCCACCCACGTCACCCATTCAGGAACCGTGCATGGCGCCATCGAGAGTGGCGCACGTGCGGCGCATGAAATTCTGAAACCTGAAAAGCTGATGGCTGACATCTAGAAATGTCCTACGTTGAACTTCACTGCCACAGCAACTACTCCTTCCAAGAAGGAGCATCCTCCATCGACGAGATGGTGTCGAAGGCTGTCGAGCTTGGATACCCAGCCCTGGCCCTCACCGACCACGACAACCTGTGCGGGACGATGGAGTTTGCTCAAGTGGCCCGGAGTCTGGACATTCAGCCCATATCCGGCGCCGAAGTCACGACTGAAGCAGGCGGACACCTGACCTTCCTGGCATCAGACCGCACTGGATACGGCAACCTGTGCCAGCTTGTCACCTTCTCTTATATGGACGCCGAACGTCGAGACCCCAAACTCAGTGACGCTCGATTGGCCGAACACTCTCAGGGCGTTATTCTACTTACGGGGTGTTGCAAAGGCCTTATCCCTAGTCTGGCATCCCAGGGCCGTATGGAGGAGGCCGAGACCGTCCTTCGGCAGTACGTCGAGTGGTTCGACGCCGACAACGTGTTCGTCGAGCTTCAGCAGAACCTGGTCTATGGCGACACCAGGCGCAATCGGCGGCTAGTGGAGTTGGCTCGGCAGGTCGGAGTGTCGGTTGTCGCCACCAACAACGTCCACTATCATACGCCGGACCGCCACCGGCTTCAGGACGCGCTGGTCGCCATCCAGCACAACAAGAGCCTGGAGGAGACCCACCAGGAGCGCAGGCCCAACAGCCATTTTTATCTCAAGAGTCACGCTCAGATGACCGCGCTGTTTCGTGAGATTCCAGAAGCTATACAAAATACGCTGGTGGTGGCCGAGCGTTGCTCATCCTTCGACCTGACCCGCGACCTCAACTACAAGTTTCCTGACTACCCTGCGCCTGACGACCATACTCCCCTCAGCTACCTGGAAAAGTTGTGCCACGAGGCCGCCCTCCGACGCTACGGGCGCA
>Ga0310123_10002347_pt1 | contig 15144 bp, 7 predicted proteins | sample CB6_AW_1057_MG_FD_203505 | JGI IMG/M metagenome (GOLD analysis project Ga0310123, IMG submission 203505) | Marine microbial communities from Western Arctic Ocean, Canada - CB6_AW_1057 | ecosystem: Environmental > Aquatic > Marine > Oceanic | place: Canada: Western Arctic Ocean | collected... | reverse complement strand
CCGGGGAGGGCAGCGGACGCGGTACGACACTCAATGCACCCTTTCCGGCGGGGGCGGGCCGGGTGGAGATCGTTGGAACATTCCGCAATACGCTGGTCGAACTGGCGAAGGAGTTCAAGCCGGACTTGGTCATGATCTCGGCCGGATTTGACTCCCGCCTGGGCGATCCGCTGGGGCAATTTACTCTTGATGACGAGGACTTTTCCGATCTGACAGGCATCATGCTGGAGATCGCCGAGATGCACGCCGGAGGAAGGTTGGTGTCTGTTCTCGAGGGGGGCTACAGCCTGGAAGGTCTGGGGGCCGCCTCAGCAAGTCACGTGCAGGCGCTGGCGCGGGGCTAGCCTGCATTTCTCACCACCTGACGGCCGAAGCACGCAATAGGCCCGCCATTACTTCGTTGCGCTTGCTCGCCGTGCTCAACGTACTGTCCGAGGACGCCTCCGCTCGTCAAGCGGCGCGCGCCTCGTACTGACGCGCCTCTCACGCACTTCGTCTCGCCACGTGGTGAGAAATGCAGGCTAAGGCCCCATTTATCACCGCTCACGAGTTCGAGTGGAGGCTTGTCAACCGGGGTCCTAAAGGACAAGCCGAAGGGAGCTCAATCCACGTAAATGTCGCTTCGGCAGCGGACCGCAAGCACCTGAAATGTTGGAACTCCAGACAGCGGGGCAAAGCCCCTACGGAGCACGGCAGACCTGTACGCCAAGCATCTACCCTGGACTACTTTCCCGCGCCGCTCCGCGGCTTACTGCTGTTCAGTCGACAAATGAGAAATGCGGGTTCGGCGGTCGAGCTACTTAACAGAGCGGATATCGACAATCGGTGAGGTTGTGATGACCTTATGGACCGGATGCCGGAACTCAAGGTGCATGCCACGGCCGATGAAGGCAACTTTGAGCATGGAGCCTCCCCAACTCGATCCGTGAATCTTCACGGTTACGGGCTGGGGGCAAAACTCAGGGTGACCACAAATGATCGCTTCCCCGCCGCTGCACACCTTGAGACGGTAGAAACGGTTCTCGGTCTTGATTTCAAGCTTGGAACCCTCGGAGAGGTCGTTGATATAGACGCCTCCTTCGATCTCCGACTTGACGATGTTGTGGTTGATCTCATCGCTGAAGTGAGGCAAGGGCCCGAAGAAACCCGAGTCACTATCATGGACGTCGCTACTCATCCTATTTCCATTGTACACCAGCTTCGGCCACCAATCCGCACCATTCTACACTAGTCTTATCGGTCGATACTAACAGAAAATTTAACTCCGGCACAGCAGCAGGATCGCGGCGCGTTTAGCGGCCCTGGCTGAGTCTGCGGAAGTATTCCGCTACCGCTTCGCGGTACTGTTCAGGAACCGGCTCGTTGACGATAGCGCGGATTTGACTGCCGCCCCTGTCCTGCTCGACTTGCCGCCTCACCTGCAGCTCGAGCTGTTCGAGCAACGACAGCAAGTTTCTGTGTTCTTCTTGAAGCAGCTTGGGGTTGCCGGGAAAACTATCCTGCGGCAGCCCGGCAACGAAGCGCCGAATTTCGCTGAGCTCCTGCTCATCGATTCCTTGTCGGCGCAATTGCTGGGTCAGACCGGGCAGCAGGCGAGCTGAGTCGCGCATGGCGCGCTCCATCTCCCGCCTGGCTTGGGGCTCAAGAGAACCGATAGAGCCCGGTCTGCGTTTCCGTCCGAAGTTGCTGGCACTGCCCCAGTTTTGCTGACCGCCGAACTGACCTCCGGGGCCCCATTGGCCGCCCCGTTGACCAGCTCCACCCTGACTGGAAGGTGATTGACCGCCGGGCTGCTGGCCTTGACCCTGTTGGCCTTGGCCCATTCCCGCTTGTTGGCCGGACCCTTGTCCTTGGCCCTGGCCTTGTCCCGGCTGTTGGCCTTCTTGACCCTGCTGCTGCCCTTGGCCGCCCTGGCCCTGCTGTTGGCCTCTCTCTCCCGATCCGCCCTCTCCGTCCTCGCGTTCCCCTTCCCTGCCGCGGCCGGCGGCCTCCTCGAGTCTCCTGCGCATGTCTTCGAGACGGGAAAGGGTGCGCTCGAGGCCCTTATCTTCGCCGCCTCCGCCTGCTCGAGCGAGTCGTTCGGCTTCACGCAGTTGATCTCGCAGGCGATTGATCGATTCGGTCACCGCGCCTTCGCGCTGCGCGATGTGCGCGGCATACCCTTGGCGAACATATTGCGCCGCCTGCTGCAGCCGCAACCCCAGCTCGGATTGCTGCAGATCGGAAAGGGCCTCCCTCAGCTTTCGAGACGTTTCAGAACCCTTGGATTGACGGGCGGCTTCCTGCATCTTGCGCTCGATAGCCTCCACCTGCTGCTGCATTTCGCCCTTGCGGTTGGCCAGATCGATTTCCTCCTGAGCGGACATGCCGCTCGGGATCTTGCCACGATTCTGGCCGCCCTGCTGCTTGATGTACTCCAGAGCGTGATTGAGAGCCTGTTTCAGCGTTCGCGCCGTTTCGCCCTGCTGCTGAGCCAGTTTCTCGGCGCTGCGGACCATGTCGGCAATGCTGGCGTTGGTCTGCTCTCGGCGCTCTTGCTCCATGGCACGGAGAGCTTCCTGCAGTCTCTCTTGGGCGCGCTGCGAACGAGCCTGCACCTGGCGCTGGTTCAAGGCGCCGCCTTGCTGCCGGCCGCCGGCTTGGCTGGCACCCTGCATATCGCGGGTTGCCTCTTCGAGCCGCCGGATCGTCTGCTCCAGCCGTGAGCCGCCGCCCTGCTGGGACTGGTTGGCCTGCTGCTGGCCGTCCTGCTGCCCACCCTGTTGCTGCCCCTGCTGTTGACCTTGTTGTTGGCCGTTTTCCTGCTTATTGGCCTGCTCGCGGCGCTGAAGCTCCTCAAGTTTTCGCTTCAGCTCTTCGGCCTCGCGGCGCAGGACTTCTTGCTGCCACCTCTGCGCGAACGGCTGTGTCTGCTGACGTTTTGCTTGCTCAGCCAGTTTCTCCTGACGCCGCGCCAGCTCGCTGAGTTTCTCGAGCGCCTCGTCGATTTCGCGATCGAGCTGCTGAGAAGAGGCTCCGCCGCCGGTTTCATACTGGTTCTTCTCAAGGTCCATTTCGAGCTCGAACATCTCGGAAAGGTCTCGGCTCGCCTGTCCGCCTCCCCCTCCGCCTCCGCCGCCTTGGGTCACTTCAATGCGCCGGAAGATGGCTTCAGCGCGCCTGAGATACTGCAGCGCCTTCTGCTGAGGAGACAGCGAATCACGCAGTTTTCCTTCTTTGAGCAGGGCAGCCGCCGGAGCCATCTGTTCGGTGGCCTTTTCGAAGTTTTCAACGAATGCCTTGAAGTCTTCATTGGTGCCGGCCAGGTCGCGCGCGCGCACGCGCTCAGCCAGCGTGCGGGTCTGGTCGCGTAACGTGAGCTGGATCTCCGACAACATCAATGCGTTATCGCGCACTTCAGCACGCGTTCGTTTGTCTTTGTCGGCGGAGTCCTTGACCAAGTTCCAGGTGCCGGAGATGATCTCTTTCTGACGCCGCGAGATTTCTTCCTGGCGCTGCCCGCCTCCGCCCATTCCGCCGCCCGATTGCCCTTGCACGACTTCGAAATCATACGGGCGGACCTCAATGAAATACATGTCCGTCTGGGTGGCGGTCTTGGCATCCCGGGCGACACCGTAGTAGCTGATGATGTCACCGGGCAGCAAGGGCTCCAGTTCCTCGCTCGAAGTTTCCTCGGCCGCCTCCCCGCCCGGCTGCCGCGCTTCGCCCGGCTCGGCCCCCATCTCCTCCAGGTAGAAGGTGTGGCCGGCCGTGGCCTTCTTGCTGCCGCGCACGATCTTGAGCGGGGCCTTCTTCGTATCACCGCCGTTGACCGAGTAGTTGACCTCGAACGACCGCAGCCCGAAGTCATCGCCCGCCTCGAATTGCGTGATGACCTCTTCGATACTGGTGGCCTTCCAGTCGCGGCCGGGGCGCAAGAAGCGTACCGTCGGCTTCTTGTCCGGAATGACGGTAATGAAGTAGTCGTTCGTCAGGCGGACGACCTCCCCTTGGTACATGGCCGCGATAAAATAGTGCCCCTCTTTATCCACCTGGATACGGCCGATGGCCTGGAGTTCCTCCGAGGACATCGAAACCGAACTCGCGTCGTTCACGCGCAGGACGCCGTCAGTGAGAGGCTTGTCCGTCGTAACTTCGACTTCTACCTCGGTCCCGGCCACGGCCCGTATGTCACCGAGATCTTCCTCGACGAGGCTTTCAAGACCGGTCCACTTGGGATAGTGGTAGGTCAGGCGAATGGCCTCGACGTTCGGCATCTCGACGACCTGAACCTCGAACTCTTCGCTCTCAATGCCACCCGCGGTGATGTAGTAGCGGAAAGGCTCGCGCACACCCGCGAAAAGGAACTCGAATCCCGTACCTTCAATCTGGCGCTGCATGGGAGCTTCCTCCCACTGCGCGCTGCTGTCGAACTTGGCGAAAAGTTGGGCTGTCGGCGACTCGAAGCCGATCATCTGGGCCGTCACGATCAGGTCAGCGCCCTGGCGAATGGTCGTGTCCCGAGGCTCGACGACGATTTGATACAGCGGCGACACGGCGGGCTTCAACCAACCGCCCCAGAGGCGGGCCGTGCCATAGCTCCAATAACCCGGACCCGCGCTGCCAAGCCACATCAGGAAGCCCACGGCGCCCACGGCGGCCAGAGCGTAGCCGAACACGCGTTTCGCCTCGACAACCTGCTCGACGGGCGCCGCTTCGGCAACCCGCATCGTGTCTTCGGCCAGCAAGTCGAGGAACGGATTCAGCTTCTTGCCGGGCTTGGGCGCCGACTGGTCGACAAAGGTTTCGATGCGCCCGTCAAACGCGGGCACGCTCTTCTCGACGTGACCCGCCGCGTTGCCGCGGCCCAGCCGCATCAGTGGGCGAATCAAGGCGAGAACAACAATCGCGATGACCGATCCGAAAAGCAGTGCGCGGGTACTGACGACGCTGGAATCTGAAAACGCGAAACGATTCGCGATATAAACGCTGAAGACGGTAACGAGCAGCGATACGATAGCGGTAGCGCCGAGCCCGCGCGAGGCAGTTGTGACCTGAAGCCTTACGCGAATGCGATTGAGGTAGTCCTGCAATTTCTCCGTCGGAGTAGCAGAAAAATAACTCACGATAAACGGACCTCTCGCCTGACTTTCAGATGCACGTTCCCTAGTATTGATTCTATCAGCGTCACCAGCAGCAACATCGCCAGCAGCCAGCGCCACACTTCGAGCGGCGGCAGTTGAACCGCCGTCTCGGAATCGCCGGCACTGACGGCCTCACCTTGACGGCGGCCGGTGGCCTTCCACAATGCAAGCGTGTCCGCGTCCATCGGACGAAGGTTGGACTCGCGCGGATCGGGATTCACCGCTACCAGTTCGGTCTCCCCCGTGCGGCGGATCTCGTAGAAGCCCACTTGGCCGACCTCAAAATCCTGCTCGGAAATCGATTCCGACAAGGACAAGGCCCGCTCTCCCGCAGGATCGAACACTTGCACGGTTGAGCCCGGCGCGCGCCTCTTTCGCAGCTCCAGCACGGTGTCAATCGTTGCCTGCAGACGGCTGTCTTCTATCCCTGACAGATATCGCGCCGATTCGACCGCGAAAGGGACAAACACCGCGTGAACCGGCAGATCATTCCAGACATTATCCAGCGCCGAGGCGAACACCAGCAGGCGTCCGTCTCCGATCTTTTGCTCCACTAGCAGCGGCGAGCGGTCCGCCAGGCGGGCTAGAACGTCGTCATCCTCGCCGGTCCACAACTGGGCGTAGCGGAAAAATTTCACGCGCCGAAAGCGTTCCACCTGATCCAAGACCGGATGCGAGGCGTCAACTTCCCCGACCACCTGGAAGCGTTCCCCGCTTCTCGGGGTGTATCGCGCTTCCCCAATCTTGTTGGAATAAAGCGGAGCCTCTTTCGCCAGAGTGATCTTCGGGCCCACGGCCAGCAGCACCGAGCCGCCGGACTCAACGTATTTCCTCAGGCGTTCGGCGAACAGCGTTGACAAGCGCGGGACGTCCGAGATCACCACCAGGGCGAAACGCTCCGGGGCAAGACGGTCGAGTTCACCCGCCGAGGCGGCCTGAACCTCAAAGATGCCTTCCGACCCGGCATCCAGAGCGGCTTTGTAATAGAGGGCGTCGCGGCGGCGGTTCTGGCTATAGACGAACAGAATCGGGGCCGGATCGCTATTGTCAAACGCCACCAGACGCTGATCGTCGCTCGTCAGCTCGTCTCCAGACTGAAGGGTCACCGTGCCGCGGCTGTTTCCCTTGGGAACCTCGAACTTCTCAAAGACGACGGACGCTCTTCCGGAGGCGGGCACATCGACCGATTCGCTGCCAACCTGCTTGTCGTCCAGCGTTAGAGTCACGCGCTTGCGAGCCTCCGCTGTTCCGAAACCCGCCACGGTAACTTCTATCCTCGGCTGCTGGCCGCCGAAAAGACGCGTCGAACCCTTGACACTCTCGATTGCCCAATTGGGAGCCTCGGACTTGATGACATTGTGGACCACCAGAGACGCGATCGTCGGCAAAGCGACGTCCGAAAACTGGCTGGGCATCGCGGAGTGCTGGAAGTCGGAGATCATGTGGACCTCCACCGGGACACTCTGTTCCGGGATCAAGTTGCGAATCGCCTCGACCAATTCACCGAAGGAGTTGCGCGAATTGGTGGGCTCGAGTGACCGGATCGCCTCCTTCAACTCATCGCGGTCATTCGTGCGCTCGGTAGCCAAGCGCACGCCCGGACCGCCAGCGATGATCTGGGCGAGATCCGCCCCGGCCATGCTATCCACGATCGACTCGGCCTGCCCGACTGCATTCTCCCAGCGGTCTCCGAAGTTCATGCTCAGAGAAGTGTCGAGAACAACCAGATGCAGCGTCGGCAGTCCGCTCAGCGCGGCTTGCGGCGGACGATCCCAAACCACCCTGGCAAAGGCCAGGGCCAGCAGCAAATAGAGCAAGAGCCGCGCGGCCAGCAGCAGCAGATAGCGGAAGCGCCGTTCCATCAAGGAACTTTGCCTGCGGCGCTCGAAGAACATCAGCGAGCTGAACCGCAACTCGATGGGGTTTTGCCGCTGCAGCAGGTGCAGCCACAGTGGCAGCGAGAGCGCCAGTCCGCCAAGCAGGAATAGAGGCGAAAGAAACGACATAGCGATAACTTAACTAGACAGCTTCACTAGATAACTTCGACACGAAATAACTTCGACGTGATGGTACAGCCGGTCCCCTAACGAAGTCTTGCGGACCGGGCGCTGCTCTGTATTGATCAACACGCCGGCTCCCCAACCCGAGCTGCATCATTTATTCCGCCGTTCACGAAACGACAGGTACTTCCTGAGCGCAAGATCCAGCGGCTGGGACGTATCCATGAGCCAGTACTGCGCTCCGATCCCCGCGACATCATTCTCGATCTTCTGCATATGCTCCTGCATCTTCTGCCGATATTCCTTGCTCGCATAGTCGCCCGAAACTTCCATGCGGTCTCCCGTCTCCATATCTTCGAGCAGCGTTGATTGTCCCAGGTCCGGCTCGATCTCGGCCGGATCGAGTATCTGCAAGAAAACGACGTCTTGGCCCTGATAGGCCAGCGGCCGAACCGCTTCCACGATGGCATCGGCGTCGGAATAGAAATCTGAAATCACCGCAACCAGCCCGCGGTGCGAAGAGAACTCCTGGAAGTGAGCAAACGGAGCCTGAAAGTTGGTTCCAGTCGTAGGCTCGGCATGTTCGAGCGCATGCAGGATGCTCTGCAAGTGGCCCGGTCGCGTCGACGGAGGCCGAAAGTTCGTTACCTTTTCATCAAACACGATCAGGCCTACCGCGTCGTGCTGGTAAATCGACAGGTAAGCCAGTGAGGCGGCCAGAAAGCGGGCGTACTCGATCTTGGTAATGCCGTTGCTTTTATACCCCATCGACGCGCTGGCGTCGAACAGGATCATCAGGTGAGTATTGGTTTCGCCGAGGTAGCGTTTGATGTAGGTTCGATCGGTTCGGGAAAAGACGTTCCAATCGATGAAGCGCGGGTCGTCGCCAGGAACGTAGGGCCGGTACTCGGCGAACTCGAGGCTGAATCCGAAGAAGGGTGACCGGTGCAAGCCGGTCAAAAAGCCGTCCACGACAGTCCTTGCGACCAGCTCGATATTCGAGAGGCGAGAGAGGACCTTCGGGTCGAGCAGTCTCTGTTCAGCCATGCGATCGAATCCGGCCCCGCCAGGGACCGCCGGAAAGCGGCTTGCCGCCTCCGAGCGGCCATCCACGAAACGGCTACGCGAAAAATGGGGGCCGGGCTCAAAGCGGGCTGTCCCCAATTGATTCCTAGTCATTCGGAGCCGACCGCGACTCCACCAACTGGTTCAGAATCTCATCCACCGAAATGCCGTCCGATTCGGCGTGAAAATTCGTCAGCATGCGATGCCGCATCACGGGCAACACCAGAGCTTGTATGTCACCGTAAGTGACATGGAAGCGGCCTTCCATCAGCGCCCTCGACTTGGCGGCCATCACTAGAAATTGAGTCGCGCGCACGCTGCAGCCGTAATTCACGTACTTCTTCACCACTTCGGGAGCCAGGGGGTCCTTGGGGCGCGAGGCGCGTACCAGCTCCACCGCATATTTTGCCGTGTTCTCGGAGAGCGGGACCTGCCGAACCATCCTTTGATAGCTCAGAATCTCTTCCGCGTTCGTGCAGACCTCGACTTCGGGCAACGGATCGCCGGTGTTGCGGCTGACGACTTCGATCTCGTCTTTGGTGTCCAAGTAATCGAGGATCACCTTGAACAGGAAGCGGTCGAGTTGAGCTTCGGGAAGCGTATAAGTCCCCTCCAGCTCAATCGGGTTCTGCGTCGCCAGCACGAAGAACGGCGGATCGAGCTGGTAGGTGTGGCCGCGGACGGTGACGCTCAGCTCCTGCATCGCCTCCAGCAGCGCGGCCTGCGTCTTGGGCGGCGTGCGGTTGACCTCGTCGGCCAGCAGCACGTTGGTAAAGATCGGCCCTTCGACGAAAGTCCACTTCCGCCGTCCCGTCGTCACGTCCTCTTCGATGATGTCGGTGCCGGTGACGTCAGTCGGCATCAGATCCGGCGTGAACTGAATTCGCTTGAAGGTCAAACCCAGGGCGGTTGCTAGCGTGCGCACCAGCAGAGTCTTGGCCGTGCCCGGCATGCCGGTGATGAGGCAGTGGCCACCGACCAGCAGCGTAATCAAGAGGTGGTCGACGACCTCGTCTTGGCCAACGATAATACGGCGCACCTGCTCCCGAATCTTTGCCTGCGTTTCTCGAAAAGAATTGACCAGTTCGCGGTAGTCAACGGTGTCAACGGCGGAGGTTGTAGTAAGACTCATAGTCGGAGTGTCGTCTGGAGCAGTGGGCAGGGAATCCTCTTCTTTTCCTATCGCGTAATTTCAAGCAGTAGTTTTTGCGCTGGTCGGTAGCCGGGCGCCGTTTCGAGCGCCATAAGCAAATGCCGCCGGGTGCGCTGACGGTCTTCCATTTTATGATACGCGCGAGCCAGGTTGAAATGGGCTGATGCCGGATCGACGGGTCCTAGCGCCAGCAGCGACCGGAACTCCCGCGCCGCCTCTTCATCCCGGCCCGCGTCCAAAAGCCATTGTCCCAGCGGGCCGTGAAGTTCCTCATCACCCGGCGCGATATACAGCAAGCCCTCCAGGACTTCGATTGCCTCGTCGCCGCGGCCCATCTCGCCGAGAAGAGTCGCGAGCTTCTTGATGCGCGAAGGGTTTCTTCCGCCGATCGATTCGTATTTGAGCAATTCTTCGACCGCGGCCTCTTTGTCGTCCAGCTCGAGGTAGGCTTCGGAAAGCACCGCGTAGGCGTTGCCCGCTTCGACATACTGCGGATAGGCGTCGCGCGCTTTGGCCGCGGGCTCGATCACGTCTTCCCACTTCTTGGCGCGAGCGGCCTCGAGCGCCTGTTTCATCAGCTTGCGCCATTCACCAAACTGCTCTACGAGTTCGCCGGTCTCACCCTGGACGTATTCGCTGAACTGCGTGTCAAAGTCCCCGCTAGGCATGCCCAAAACAGCTTCTACGTTGTCGGCGGTCGACTTGCCTTCGCCAAACCCCCGAAGCAGCTCGACCAGTTTCCCGAAGCCCCACTTCTCGGCGATGAACTTGCAGACCAGTCCCGACTGAAAATAAGAAATTTGAATCTGGTTGGGATAGCTGGGCCGGATGAAGCCCTTATCCAGGTCCGCCACGGGCAGGAACTTCTTCTCTTCGATCGCCTTGATGACGTCGGGGGAGATGCGGTCTCCCCAACTATCGTCGGCCGCCCATTCCTCATAAACGGAGATCCCCTCGCTGTACCACCGCGGCACAAGATGATTGGTCGACTCGAGCGTGACGACGTGCGCCATCTCGTGCCACAGAGTCGTACCCCAGTGGAAACTTCCCGGTGGCCGCCCCGAAGGGCTGTCCATGGCGATAAGGTAGCCGAAGGTGACTCCGAGCAAACCCACGCCGGGCATGCCCATCGTGCGCACCGCAAAATCGTCGTGATCCGGGTAGAGCTCGACGATCACCGGCCTCTCGGGCTTGAACTGATACTTTGCCGCGAAGGTCTCGAGGCTCCGCTCGGCCAGCTCAACGACATAAGGCCGCAGGACTTCAGACTCTTTTTCATGAAGCCGGACGATTACTTGCGGCCGCTCGATGGGCGCCGCCAATTGATCGGGGTCGTCGGGAAGGCGTTCGTCGAGATTCGAATAGGTCTTGAAATTCTTAAAACTGTCGAGCAGCCGCAGCGTGTTCACGGTCTTGGCGCTGTAGGGGTCCCCCCGGAAAGCCAGTTCGAGATGCCGCGCGGCCTCCTCGTCCTTCCCTTCCCGCATTAGGTTGACGGCCAAGTCGGCGTGGGCCGACCACAACTCCATGTCCGTTTCGACCGCCTTGCGATAGAGATCCGCGGCTTCGCGATAGCGCCGTGTAATCACATAGAAATGAGCCGGATCGGCGTAGACGCTCCCGTACACGGGGTTGCGTTCCAATGCCTTCGTCACCCATTCGCTCTCGCTCGCCCCCCCGAGAAAGTCGATCGCGGCCTTCAGTGAATACGCTTCCAGCGGGGATACTCCCTGTTCTTCGGCGATTTCGAGGGCCTTATCGAGGCTCTCGCCGGCCTCTTCGAAGTTGTTCTCTTCGAGGTCCATCGATGCCATCAGGACATGGGCTTCAAACAGCTCCGGGCTCGCCTCGAGCACTTCGGCCATCAGCTCGCGAGCCTTGCCCTCGAACCGCCGGGAGAACACGCCAGCCTTGCCCAACTTCGCGGCGGTGTGGGTGTCGTCAAGCTTGAGAGCCTCGTCGAACAGCTTCGCAGCCTCACCCGCATTGTGCGTTTCGAGGAAGAGGTAGCCCCAGCGCACCCGCACGTCCGGGTCTTCCTCCTGTGCCTGGAGGGCCTCGCGAAACATCTCGTTGGCTTGCTTGAAGTCTCCCAAGCGCCAGAAAGCTTCCGCCTTGACCGCCGGGCCTGCTTGCGAGCCGATCAGCCCCATGTAGCAGCTGCGGGCCTCGACCCTCCGCCCATGATCCCAGTGCTCGTCACAGGGACGCAGGTCCGGGCTGCGCCTGCCTCGGCCCTGTCCTTGCTGGGCGGCAGCCGTCCCGGCCGCGAGCACAACAGCTGCTAGTATCAATCCAGTCCGCCCGACAAACACCCGAAGGAAACGGCTGACGCCGGTTCCGATGTAGCGGCTTTCGTGCTTGCTCGTCATTGCTGTCACGGTCTTGAGCCTGTCACGGTATCGGCTATCACAGTACTGCTTACAGAGATTCTCGTGCTGGTTTCATCGTGCCGATTCTCACACTCCACTCGGTCACGGCTCCGAAGTTTTCTCGGTCGCCTCGTCAATTTCCTCTTGTTTGCGGGCCAGCTCGACCAGCAGTTTTTCCAGTTCATCGAAGTATTGCTCTTCCGCAAAACTGTCTTTGCGCAGTTTCAAATCATTGAGGCGGTGTTCGATTTCCTCGCGCTCGGCCATCCACGCCCGAACCACCGGGTCCTCGGCCGCCTCGACCGCCGCCTCCAGGCGCGCCAGGGTGAAACTCGCCGCAAATCCGCCTTCCAGCCGGGCATGCTCGGTGGACATCCTCTTCTCTTTCTCGAAGAAGCCTTTCACTTTTTGCTCGGCGTAATTGAAGGCTTCGAGCACGGTGATGGCATCGTTTTTGTCCGCATCAGCGGCTTCGTCGCTGAGCGCCGCCACCCAATATTCAGGAAAGACCGGCGCGTTCCTCTCGCGGCCGCTGCGCGTCGCTGAAACCACAACGCGGCGTTCGCTTTTTAGTTGATCGATGGACGCACCGCTCGAACTCGTCGTCACCGCCACGAGCTGACGGTCCGCCGGCAGAGCGTCGAGCAGCTTCTGGAGCTGAGTTGCCGTGATGTCGGGACCGGGAATGTTGAACTTATACGTATGTCCGTCCCAGGTGCCATGCCCGACCAAGAACAAGGCGATGGAGTCCCGTGGCTGAGTCTGCGCGGCAAGCTGTGCGAACAGGTCTTCGATCGCCCCGCGTTTTGCTGCTTCACCGGACAACACGTGAACCCGCGACTCGTCTCCAGCCGTCTTTTCGCACACTTCTCGCAGCTCATCGGCGTACCCGGAGAAACGCTCCTGGTAGGATGGCTCGCCGCCCAGACCCTCCAAAATCACAAAGTACGATTCCGCACCGAGGGGCATCGCGGCTAGAAACGCAACGATCGCCAAGACCCCTGCCGCTGGAACTCGCAAGCCCCATGCCTGAACTCGTTCCCTGCTCGCTTTTTGTCGCACTCGCATGACATTGAGGCAACCTGCCCGCAGCCAATCAACGGACCCCGGCCGGCGCCGAATGAGGCGCGCCGAAGCGGGGGACCCCTCACTGGCGTTCGGGGCTCTGAATCTGGATCCCGCTTTTTCTGTTGCGTTTGGCAAGATTCTCACTGTAGACGTATTATTGTTGACGCCCAAATCCGTCAAAATGTTGATGACCCGGGCGAACAACATCTCGCGGTCCGGGTAACGCCAAACCCCCAGCGTTTTATATTACTCCCCAGCGCCGTCTCAGCAACCACTCACCGCCGCGCAGCCCCAGCAGCAACAAGAAAAAGAACGGCATATCCCACAGGTCCATGATCTCGCGGGAAGTGATCCCGGCCTCGGAAAATCGAATCTCCTGCGGCAAACCCGCTATTTCGTCAAGCGTCCAATAACGCCCGCCGGTCTGCTCGGCGAGCCGCTCCAATAATTCGCGGTTCTGCGCCGGGTGGAAGTCCTCGGCTAAACCATCCTCGCGCCGAAAGTGGATGACCTCCGACCCTAGCGCCTCCCCGTTTTGATGCGCGCTTGTTTCCACACGGTAAGCGCCTGGCCGCGCCGCCGTCCATTGCGCCTCATACACTCCCTCCTCTTCAGGCGAAGGATGCATTTCGACAGTCTGGGGATCACCCGATTCCGGCGTCACCAGCGCGGTCACGGTCGCGTTGTTGGCGAATTCGAACTCTTTCGTGCGGATCTCCGCGCGAAGCTTGACCGTCGGGTCGTCCGCATAGAGCCGCCGGTTCGTGGAGATCGAAACGGGGCCGGGCGAATTCGCTACCAGGCTTCGCAGCAACTGCTGCCAGAAAACGTGGTGCCGGGTGTCATCGTGCGGCAGCCCCATCTTCCAGCGCCACGTTCCGCCTGTCGCCAGAACGATCGCCTTGCCGCGGCCATAGTTCTGAAGAACCAATAGCGGCATTTCCTTGCCATCGACGCGGGCGTTCACGAGCGGTACCGCCGCCGGTTTCAGCTCCCCAACCCGCTGATAGTCGGCAATGGCGGGAAGCTCTTTCCACTTTTCAAGGTTCTTCGCCGCGTCTTCATCGAAGCGGCAAATCAGCGAGTCCATGCCCTGATCCGTCAGCACGACTTCAACCGGCTCGCGGAAAAACGTGCGGTCCGAATCGTCCGAAACAACGATAGGCAGCACCTCGGCAACCTTCGAAGCGCCCCAACCACCGTCACCGAGGGAGTTGCGCCCGCCCAGCATCAGCAGAGTCCCTCCCCGGCGGTTCACGAACTGCTGGATCATCTCTTGCTGCTCGGGAGTGAAGAAGCCGGCTTCCACGCTGCCGATGATCAGCGCGTCGTAGGCGAAAAGCTCTTCCTCGGTTGTCGGGAACCCCTTTTCCAGCTCTTCGGGAGTATCCACTCCCTGGCGGTAAAACTTATTGGGAGAGGTCCTGAGCATCGACACCAGTTGCACGCTGCCGTCTTTGAACACCGCGCGGCGCATGAACTTATACTCCCAGCGCGGCTCGCCCTCGACGTAGAGGATCTTGCGCCGCGCGCGGGGCACGTCAATGACGCGGCTCACAGAGTTGTTGCCGGTGATCTCTTCGCCGCCGACCGGCTCAACAGCAAACTTCAAGTAGCGAATCCCGGCTTCACCGGCGTTGAAATCGATCCATTCACTGTGAAGGTTCTCCCCGCGGCGCAGCGTGATCTGCTTCGAGGCCAGGATGGTCGAGCCGTCCCGCACCGTCAAGCGGGTTTTTATCTCCTCTTCGCCGGAATGCCTCACGGCCACCTGCGCATTCAGTTGTGAGTTGGGCAAGGCCCGCAGCGGAACCGTCACTTCGGCAAGCTCTAGATCACCCGGGATTTCTTCGCGCCCCACGCCAACCGTATGGACCGGGACATTCCTCTTGCGAATCTCGGCCATCAGCTGGCGATCGAAAGCGCCGGTATTATCCGACCCATCGCTGAGCACCACAACAGCACCAAGAGGCAGTGAAGCCGACTCCCGGAGCACCGCCGCCACCGACTCGCCTACGCGCGTGGCGTTTCCTGCCTCGGGAAGTTTCTCGAGAGACTCCAGGCGGTGAAGCCCGCCGGAAAACGCGTAGAGCCGTACACGGAACTTTTTCCTGAGTTCGTCGACCACACCGGAATCGAGAGCATCCCAGGCAAGCTGCAGGCGAGTTTTCTCGCCCTCAACCAGAGCCATGCTGCGCGAGGTATCGAGGGCAACGGCAACGACATTCTGCTGCGAACGCAGTGACTGAATGCTGATCGCCGGGCGCCACAGCAAGAACAGCACCAGGGCCACCGTGGCGAACTGCAGCCCCCAAACGGCAAACGGCCTCTTGCCATCGAGCCAGCCCTGATTCTTTATCAAA
>Ga0310123_10002345_pt1 | contig 15155 bp, 13 predicted proteins | sample CB6_AW_1057_MG_FD_203505 | JGI IMG/M metagenome (GOLD analysis project Ga0310123, IMG submission 203505) | Marine microbial communities from Western Arctic Ocean, Canada - CB6_AW_1057 | ecosystem: Environmental > Aquatic > Marine > Oceanic | place: Canada: Western Arctic Ocean | collected... | reverse complement strand
GATTATACAAGAGAGGGCATTCTCGACAGCAGCTGGGTTTGTTGACTGGGGCGTCTGCCGTGAATTAACCGCCACCTGAGCTGTGATCCGAGTCTGGATATCATCCCCGAACAAATCGCTAAACGCCTTCCATTCGGTCATCGATAGCGACTCAAAGTCGCGACCTGATGTCAGCAAGTCACGCACCATTCCGCCGACCAGGGCGTGCGCGTCCCGAAACGCCATTCCGCACGAGACCAGATAGTCAGCCACCTCAGTGGCGAGTAACAGCCCCGACGCAGCTGAGCTGGTGTGAGCGCCTAATACGACGAGCGTTCGCGCGACGGTGGCCACGGCTGCCGTCGACGCCAGCACGGTATCCTCGGCGTCAAACAGCGCCTCCTTATCCTCCTGCAGGTCCTTGTTGTATCCGCTGGGCAAGCCCTTCATGCTCGCGAGCCACCCAGCCGACCTTCCGATCACCCGCCCGCTCTTTCCACGGACGAGCTCAAGCGGGTCGGGGTTCTTCTTCTGAGGCATAAGGCTGCTGCCCGTGGTAACCGAGTCGGACAACTCAAAGAACCCAAACTCCTCGCTGCTGAAAACAATGACATCCTCGCTGAATCGACTTAAATGAATCATCGTCAACGCACACGCGTGCAAGAAATCAGCAACGAAATCACGATCGGCGGTTGCGTCAAGACTATTAGCTGAAACCTTAGAAAAGCCTAAGCGAGACGCCAGGGCCTCAGTGTCAACAGGATAGCTTGAACCAGTAACAGCGCCGGAACCAAGTGGCATGGCGTCGGCTTGGTCGTGTACATTGCTGAATCGTGCATAGTCGCGACGGAAACCTTCGGCATGAGCCAGAAAGAAATGCGCGACGAGCATCGGTTGTGCGCGACGTAGATGCGTGTAGGCTGGCATGAGCGTTCCATTTGCAGACGCCGCCTGCTCAGCAAACACAGAGACCAAGTGAAGTAAACTGCGCTGAATCTCTCGGGTCCTGCGACGAACATAGAGCCGAAGGTCGAGCGCTACCTGGTCGTTGCGCGACCGCCCGGTGTGTAACCGTTTACCAGCTTCACCCACACGGTCGACGAGCTTACGCTCAACAAAGGCATGCACATCCTCGTCAGGGCCAGAAATGAAAGCGGGATCTAACTGACCCGCTTTGAGAATTTCCTGTAGCGCAGTGGAAACTGCTTCTGACTCATCGGTGCTCAGTACACCCACTGCCTTGAGCGCGTCGGCCCATGCGAGACTCCCTTTCACGTCGTCCTCGAACAGCCGACGGTCAAAGACGAACGACGACTGAAACCTAAAGACATCGGCGTCCGGAGCGTCGGAGAACCGCCCTGACCAGAGGTGCTTAGTCATGTCATTGTGACTGAGTCAGGCATCGCCCTTCTCGGCCTTGGCTACCTTCGACGCGGTTGGCCGCAGTGCAGCCGGCCCTTTTCGTGCCGCCGTCTCGGCCGGTAATCCAAATATTTTGATAAAGCCCTCTGCAGCGGTGTGGTCAAATTGATCTTCCTCGTCGTAGGTCGCCAGAGCGTGATCGTAAAGAGCGTAAGGTGATTGGCGGCCTACCACCCTGCAGTCACCTTTGAACAACTTTAGCCGGATTGTGCCGGCCACACGCGACTGGACGTATGCGACCAGCGCGTCGATCGCTTCACGTGTGGGCGTAAACCACAATCCGTCGTAGACGAGGTCGGCGTAAGCGCAAGCTAGATGACGCTTCACTCTATCAAGGTCACGAGGAATGACCATCATTTCTAATTCGTGATGTGCCATGTGCAGAACAGTGGCAGCGGGCGCCTCATAGATCTCTCGCGATTTGATACCGACGAGACGATTCTCCAACATATCTATCCGACCTACCCCATGGGATCCAGCAATTGTGCTCAGGCTATGAATAAGTTCGACGAGCGGCATCGTGACACCATTCACCGCAGTCGGTACACCATCGGTGAACTGGATTTCAACGTAGGCTGGCGTATTCGGACATTTCTCCGGCGGACGGGTGAGGGTGTAGATGTCCTCCGGTGGCTCTGTCCAGGGATCCTCGAGCACACCACACTCAATCGACCGCCCCCAAAGATTCGAATCGGTGCTATAAGGACGGTCAACCGTTGCAGGCACAGGAATGCCCCGTTTCTTGGCGTAGGCGATCTCTTCGGGCCGACTCATCCCCCAGACGCGGGCTGGTGCAATCACCCGGATCGAAGGATTCAAGGCACGAGCTGACACGTCGATCCTGACCTGGTCGTTACCTTTACCGGTGCAACCGTGGGCGATCGCTCCGGCCTTCTCGATTTCCGCGACCTCGATGAGATGCTTCGCGATTAAGGGCCGTCCCAGTGACGTCGCCATGGGGTATCGTCCCTCGTACAGTGCGCCGGCCTGAAGAGCCGGGAGGAGATATTCATGGACAAACTCCTCACGTACGTCGATCACATGCGCGCGGACCGCCCCGACTGCTAATGCGCGCTCACGTACGTCGTCTAGCTCTTTGCCTTGACCCATATCGAGCGTTACAGCAACAATCTCTGCATCATGGCGCTCGGCCAACCACGGAATCGCGACCGAGGTGTCGAGACCCCCTGAATACGCAAGTACGATCCTTTCTGTCACTTCATCTCCTTCCCAACTCAGGCCCTGGCCCAGGTCTCGAACCGCTTCACCATTTCAGCCGCGGCTCGGCGGTGACGGGCGATTACCAATATCGTGTCGTCGCCTCCAATGGTACCCACCACCTCGTCGTAAGTGGCCCGGTCAATCGCTAATGCCAACAGCTGTGCTTCACCTGGGTCAGTCTTGAGAATGATCATCTGCTCGACCCGTTCAACACGCTTCAAATAATCGGCCACAGCGCGCTGAGCATCGGCGCGCTGAGCATCGGCGCGCGGACCCCTGGTCTGCATCTGCACCACATCGGCTCGCTGATAGGCACCGTCCGCTGCGCGCTTGACGAGTCCGAGCTCCTTAATGTCACGTGAAAGTGTGGCCTGAGTAGCATCGAATCCCCGTCGCTTGAGACGTTTTCGCAGAAGCTCTTGACTGTGAATGGCCTCACCAGTCACGAGTTCAACGATTGCTGCTTGCCGAAATTGCTTCATAGTTATTCGTTAACAAAAAACAAAAATCTGCTGATTTTATTGACCGTGGCGACTACAATTTGGTATACATATACACTCGTCTGTATAAATATACATTACTTGGATGAATATGGAAAGAGTTCTGGTTGGGTTAGCTGGCGCCACCGGCTACGTGGGTCAAGAGTTGGTCTCACTTCTGGCAAGACATCCGCGTGTGACACTGACAACTGCTATGTCCTCTGGAGCGGGACGAACATCACTGCCCCGGATGGCGCGCGTTTGGGACGGTGAACTTGTCCCCCTTTCGGTCGACCAACTTGCTGAAAAGACCAACGCAGTCTTCCTAGCACTGCCCGACCCGGTCACTGCTGAAGTTGTTCCTGCACTGGTTGAGCGCGGGGTACGGGTATTCGACCTCTCCGGTACATTTCGTCTACGTGATTCGGAACAGCGCGCCAAGTGGTATCCGTCAGCTTCAGATGCCGTGGCCAGCACAGCGGTATATGGTTTACCGGAACATTGTGGAGATGCGCTCCGTAATGCGACGCTCGTCGCATGTCCTGGTTGTTACCCAACAGCGGCTCTTTTAGCGCTCCGGCCGCTGATCGCAGCCGATTTATTGGCTGACGATCTCGTCATTGATGCGAAATCTGGACTTTCTGGCGCTGGCAAAACACCGAGTGAACGAACCCATTTCTCGGAATGCCACGGTAACGTTGCGAGTTATGGCATTTTTTCACATCGCCATGCCGCCGAGATCGAGCAGGAACTACAGAAGACCGTCACCTTCGTACCCCATCTGGTCCCTTTGGACCGGGGCATTCTGGAAACAATCTACGGCCGGTTGAGGCCAGGACGCGACGCCGACGAGGTTGGTGTGGCACTCCACGAAGCGTATCTTAAGAGCGCCTTTGTTCGGCTTCGTGGCACGACCTTGCCGGAAATCAAGGATGTTGCCTACACCAACTTCTGTGACATTGGATGGTCAGTCTCCGACGACGGCCGACTGGTCCTTGTAGCCTGTTTGGACAACATACTTAAGGGTGCAGCTGGCCAGGCCGTGCAGGCTTTCAATCTCGCGTTCGGCTTCGACGAGCGCGATGGGTTGCTCTAACCGAGGTTACGGTGTCCAAGTCCCTCTCAGGCATCGACGTGGGACCGGTCGTGCTGAAGCTTGGTGGAGAGTTGGTCGACTCGGGCGAAGAGCTGGATAGTATAGCCACTCTGATTGCCCAAGCGGCGGCTCAGCGCCCGGTCGTCGTTATACACGGTGGTGGTCGCGAGATCGACTCCGAGCTTGCGCGGGCGGGCCTCAATAAACGCGTGGTGGACGGCCTGCGCATTACGGATCAAGCGACGCTCGACGTCGTTGTTGGTGTGTTGGCCGGTCGGGTCAATACACGGCTCGTGGCAGCAGTTACCCGAGCCGGCGCTCCCGCCGTCGGCTTAACCGGAGCAGACGACCGGATCGGTCTCTGCCGTCGCGTAGGTCCATACCGCGCGCTTGACGGGAGTACCGCAGACCTTGGCTTGGTGGGCCAGCCACTACCAACGGAGGCTCCACGATTGCTGGACCGATTGCGGCGAGCGGGTTACACGCCAATCGTGGCGTGCATTGGCGTCACCGAAGATGGACAGTTGCTTAACGTGAACGCCGATATGCTCGCTGCTCAACTAGCAGTGAACCTAGAGGTCCACCGGCTCATCATTTTGGGCGCGACGGCTGGTGTTTTGGATAGTAATGGCCATTCATTGGCAAGGCTTGACGATGCCGGCGTTAAACAACTTGTGGCGAGAGGTGACATCACTGCCGGAATGGTGGCCAAACTTGATGCGTGCCGGCTGGCAAGCCGGAACGGCGTCGATAACGTAATCATTGCTGACGGTCGCCGAACCATCGACCTCGACCTCTTACCGGGGACGGTGATTACCGCGGATGGTGGGCCTACGAACCCGCAAGCGTCTGCCTTGGCTGAGGAAACGGACCAAAAAGGGAGCGAGTCGTGACGACTAGAGACGTCCTCGATACTGAAGCGACTCACATTTTACAGACTTATAAGCGCACGCCGATTGTGTTTTCACGAGGCCGCGGTGTCCATCTGTACGACGATGAAGGTCAGGAGTACACCGATTTGGTGTCCGGTATCGGAGTAGCCTCCCTAGGACACGCACATCCAAGGCTTGCTGCCGCTATCGACGAACAAGCCAGGACGCTGCTCCATACATCGAACCTCTACTACCATCCACTTCAGGGACAGCTGGCAGCACGGTTGACCGAACTCTCGGGACTCCCTCGATCGTTCTTCTGCAACAGTGGCAGTGAGGCGGTAGAAGCGTGCCTTAAGTTCGCGCGCCGCTACTGGTACACCGAGGGTGATGCGTCGCGGACCGAGGTCGTAGCACTTGAGCACTCGTTTCACGGACGAACGCTCGGTGCACTGTCAACTACGTGGGAAAAAAATTACCGAACACCGTTTGAGCCCCTCGTGCCAGGCGTTAGGTTCGTACCCGGAGAGGCCACTGCGCTGACCGAGGCGATCTCGAGCAATACCCAAGTCGTCATCGTCGAACCACTTCAGGGTGAAGGGGGTGTTCGGCCGCTCTCGACGAACATCGCTCGTGCCATACAGAAAGCCTGCGATGACACCGGCGCATTACTCATTGCCGACGAGGTGCAATGTGGTCTTGGCCGAACCGGCCGGCCCTTTTACTTCCAGGCGTTAGATCTCCGGCCTGATCTAATCTCAATCGGGAAAGCACTTGGAGCTGGCGTTCCTATTGGGGCAGCGCTTGTGGGAGAGCGCGTGGCGGCAGCGGTCGCCTACGGTGATCACGGGAGTACTTACGGAGGGAACCTCTTGGCTTGCCGAGCCGCTCTCGTTTTCCTTGAAGAGCTGATGGACCGAGGTTTGCTCGGGCACATTGTAAAGATCGGCGCTCTCGCCCACCAGCAGTTACAAGAACTAGCTGCCCGACACACCTCTATCATCGACATTCGTGGTGAGGGCATGATGTGGGGTATCGAGGTTGACGGCAATACTGATGCAGCCGCTATTGTGACGGCTGCACTTAAACGCCGTCTCCTCATAAATCGGACTGCGGGAAGTGTCATTCGTCTGCTACCGCCACTCACGATTACCGAAGATGAACTTTCTACGGCGCTCACTATTCTTGAAGGTGCGTTCGCCGAGGCCGAAGCCAGGGCATCATGATTGAAACGACGACCCTTCAAACAACTCTGTCTAGAGGTAATCTGGCGTTTACGGTAGGTGAGCCACAACGTGAGTCCGTCACGATTCGTGCCGCGACGGGCGTTGATGCTGAGCGCCTCCACCACGAGCCTGCGCCATTTGTGCGAATGGGTTTTTTCGATTGTGCCGCATCTCTGGATTCCAGAAAAAGTGGCCAGCGGCTGTGTCATGTGCGATCGATTCCGACGTTGTAATCAACAGGCGGTGCAGTTAGACATCCGCACGGTAGTATCACCGCGATAGCATTCCGCCAGAAATCGTCCAGCATGACGACCGAGCACTGACAATGAATGCCAACAACTTGATTGCAGGTGGGGTCACTGCGCCAGCCGGATTCCGCGCGGCTGGCGTCGCCTGTGGCGTTAAACCCGATGGCCTGGACGTTGCAATCGTCGACGCCGGAATCCCGACGTCCGCCGCAGCGGTTTTCACGACGAATCTCGTGGCGGCAGCCCCCGTTCTGGTTTCCAAGTCCCATCTTAAAACCAGTGGCGGCAGAGCTCGTGCGGTCATCATCAACAGTGGCTGCGCGAACGCGTGTACTGGCGAAGAAGGGTTGGCGGTTGCTCAGTCGATGGCCAACGCGGGCGCGGAGTGCTTGGGATGTGATCCGGTGGAGGTTCTCATTGCGTCCACAGGAGTTATCGGTGTCCACCTTGATGGCCGACGGGTCATTAACGGAATCGCCGCCGCAACGACAGCACTTAGCCGAGAGGGTCATGACGACGCCGCTCGGGCCATCTTGACGACGGACATCGGCCCTAAGGAATCGGCCATACGGGTAGAGTTGGACACCGGTGAGTTTAACGTCGGCGGTATGGCGAAAGGTGCCGGCATGATCGAACCAAATATGGCAACTATGCTGGCCGTACTAACGACAGATGCCCGAATAACCGGACCGGATCTACAAAGGGCCCTGACTGACGCGGTCGCCGACACTTTTAACGCTATCACCGTGGATGGTGAGTGTTCGACCAATGACTCGGTCTTTGCACTCGCGGGTGGTGCTAGCAACATCGAGATTGACAAAGATTCCTTTCCCGTATTTGTGGACGCGCTGAAAACTGTGGCTCGACAGCTCGCCGTGGCGATTGTCCGGGGTGGCGAGGGCGCCAGTAAATTAGTCACCATCCGTGCACATGGTGCACGAACACCTGCCGAGGCTAGACGTGCAGCGAAGACACTCGCCAACTCGCTACTAGTTAAAACGGCTTTACATGGCGGTGATCCGAACTGGGGACGCCTCGTCGCTGCTGTAGGGCGAGCGGGTGTCGCTTTCGATCCAGCGCGTGCCACAGTGCAGATCGGTGACACTGTCCTTTTCGAGCATGGTCATCCATTCGACGAGGCTGTGCCCACGGCGGCTGAATACTTACGTGGGGTGGATATCAACATCCAGGTTGGCCTCGGAGTCGGAGCGTACGAAGCGACTGTATGGACTTGTGATCTCAGTGCTGAGTACGTACGAATTAATTCAGAATACCGGACGTGATGATCCGACGATGAAGAAGGATTTTCTCTCGATTCTTGACCTGACCACTGCCGACCTGAAGCGTTGCCTTGACGTAGCCGCAGAACTCAAGCGGGGGCGCGCGGAGGGGCGGGGTGCACCTACAGCAGGCCTGCTGGCGGGCCAGTACGTCGCGTTATTGTTCGACAAGCCCTCACTCCGTACCCGCGCAACATTCGAGATCGCGGTGCGTGAGTTAGGTGGACAAGTTATTGATCCGCACGTCGACGAAACGCTGGGCAAGCGCGAGGCCGTGGCCGACGTGGCACGAAATCTTGAGCGGTGGGTTGCAGCAGCGATCATTCGAACATTTAAGCAGGACCGCCTCGTGGAAGCCGCCCGCGCCACGACCCGGCTTCACATCATCAACGCGCTCAGTGACACTGAGCATCCTTGTCAAGCACTGGCTGACATGATGACCCTACGCGAGCACTGGGGCACTCTGGCTGGGCGGGTCTTGACCTTTGTCGGCGATGGCAACAACGTCGCCACTTCACTGGTGCAAGCCAGCGCCATGCTCGGCGTCCGGATCCGAGTCGCATCACCCGATGGATATGGTTTGTCTAATCGCATCGTCGCTGAGGCGACTGCCCGTAACGCCTCGGCATCCGTTGAGCAATTTATCGACCCACACAAGGCAGTCGCCGGCGCCGACGCGGTCTACACTGATGCTTGGACATCGATGGGCCAGGAAAACGAATCTCGTTTACGGCAAAACACATTTTTACCCTATCAGGCGAACGCTGAACTGATGGCTAAGGCAAAGCCAGGCGCGCTTTTCCTCCATTGCTTGCCAGCGCATCGCGGTGAGGAAGTGACGGATGAGGTCATCGAGGCGCCAACGTCGGTGGTTTTTGACCAGGCCGAAAATCGGCTCCATACTGAAAAGGCGCTCCTCACGATGCTCTTGGCTGAGCAATCCTTGACCGCGGGCACGCACCCATCACGGTCATCTGGATAGGTGGGCTAGGGTATACTCACCCCCAGAAGGACACCTTAAACGATGCTCGAAACGATCGAACAATCCAATACTTGGTTAAACGGCTATGTCTGGGGCACGCCCATGCTCATCCTTCTAATGGGCACGGGCGTGGTGTTGACGGTTTTAACAAGAGCCGTTCAGTTCAAGTATTTGGGCTTCGCGCTTAAAGAGGTACTGGGAAAACTCACGCAGCGGACTACGGGCACCGGTGACGTGAGTCCGTTCCAAGCGGTGTCTACCGCATTGGCGTCGACCGTCGGTACTGGCAATATCGCAGGTGTGGCCACTGCTCTGACATTGGGCGGTCCGGGTGCGCTGTTTTGGCTCTGGCTGTCTGGCCTACTCGGCATGTGTACGAAGTTTGCAGAGATCGTAATCGCGTTGCACTATCGGGAGCCTGATGCCACTGGCACCATGCGCGGCGGCGCCATGTATACGCTGCGTAAAGGACTCGGGCTGCCATGGCTGGGAGGAATCTTTGCGCTGCTCACTGCAATCGCTGCGTTCGGTATTGGCAATATGGTGCAGGCGAACTCGGTGGCCGACAGTCTGCAATCTAGCTTTGGTATCGACGAGAGGATTACCGGCATCGTCCTCGTGGCACTCACAGCAGCAGTTATCCTTGGTGGAATCCAGCGAATCGGCCAGGTAACACAGGTGCTTGTGCCATTCATGAGCCTGCTCTACCTCGGCGGCGGTTTACTGATCCTTCTGCTCCACTATGCCGACCTTCCTAGTGCCGTCGCACTAGTTTTTGAGAGCGCGTTCAGTGGTGCAGCCGCGGCTGGTGGTTTTGCCGGTGCGACCGTGCGCGCAGGGATGCAGGCTGGTATCGCACGCGGACTATTCTCTAACGAGGCGGGCCTCGGTAGCGCTCCGATGGTGCACGCGGCCGCCAAGACGGACCACCCTGTGAGACAGGGACTCTACGGTATCTTCGAGGTATTCGTCGATACGGTGCTCGTTTGCACCGTTACCGGGCTGGCCATTCTGGTTACCGACACCTGGCAGATCGAGGGCATGACTGGCGCGGCACTTTCGGGCGAGGCGTTTCGCTCTGGATTACCGGGCGTCTTCGGTAACATCATTGTCACCAGCAGCATCATGCTGTTTGCTTTCTCGACGCTGATCGGATGGAGCTACTACGGCGAAACCGGCATCGTCTATCTGTTCGGCGCCAAGGTCGCCCTACCTTATCGGATTCTTTGGCTGGTCTTTATTTACCTGGGTGCAACCGGTTCACTAGAGCTCATCTGGAGTCTCGCCGACACGCTGAACGGCCTCATGGCTATTCCGAATCTGGTGTCAGTGCTGTTCTCAATTCCGTTACTACTGAGACTCAAAAAGGAATTCTTTAAGTCCTGACTCGACCAAGGTCCACCGCAGCGCTATTAACGGACTCCAGCCGGCCGGTTGAACGTCATCGCGTTGCCGCTCGGAAAGTTCAGCTGTAGCCGATTGCCGTTGCGGATCACCTGACACGGTTCCTCAGGAGCGCTGGTATCCGGCCCACGTGCCACCATCCGCAGTTCGCTCGCCGCCAGCCCCGGCATTGCCTCACCCGCCGACAGGTGGTATCGGTGTGTAAGTACCAACTGATCACCAGTCAAAGTGAACTTACCACCTTCTCCTGAACCACGTCTCGTTACTCCGGACTCGTCGAGAACGAAAAACAGTACGGTCCAGTCATGCTCCGTGAAGAAGATCTTGCCAACCACCGGATGCTCAGTGCCATCCGTGAGGATATAGGTCTCGGCTTGCCAAACACCCGCCAGGTCGACGTCGTTACCAGAATCAATTTGATACTGAGCGGCTGCCGGATGCGCGGTTAGTGCGACCATGGTTAATAGCCGCACAACCCACTGAAACAACCGCTTAGGTTTTCTCAGTCGTCGTCTTGTCGGCATCCCAGAACTCCTCAAGTGGTACACCCAAACCGTCGGCCAGTCGGTTTACGAATGCGTAGTAGCCAGTCACTAAGTTGACGTCCAACACCGCGCGGTCACTAAACCCAGCAGCTTGCAGACGTTCAACATCAGCCTTCCGGACCGCCCACGGCTCACGGGTTAGTGCAACCGAATAGTCGAGCATAGCGCGATCAGCTTGGGACAAGTCAGCTGCACGATAGTCATCTGTCAACTGTTCGACCAAGCTGTCGTCACGAGTTAGCTGACGCAGACCCGCTGCGTGATGGCGAATTCAATAGTGGCACGCGTTTTCGGTTGACACCACGACAGCGATCATCTCCCGTTGAATCCTGGTGAGCGGGGATGAACCCAACATCATCAGTTTGTAGAACTCATAATGCACCTGCAGTGATGCAGGGTGGAGACTATGAATTTTCAGGATGTTGTCGACGTGGCCACGTGGATCCCGTAACTTGTTATAGAGAACACGAAGCGCTGGTTCGAGGGCAGGCATGTCCTCGTCGTGCATTTCAATCCATGGGCCGGACGATATCTCGGTCATGTCGGCAGACGGTACGTGATCATGCCAGTGTAACGCAAGGATCCACACTGAACTCGCGTCAGTGCCTCAGCGCTCTACCGGAACACGTCGAAGAAGTGACTGTATTTTAGGGTAAGGGTACGTCCTGCCGCCGCTGGAGAAAAACCGCCGAGACCATGCGTATCGTTGTAAACCAAGAACAGTCCAGTATTGGCTTGACCAAGAATTCCAAGGCGCAGGTTGCTCGACCACAAATCAGCCTTGTCGTTGTACTGGAGCAGGCTCTGGATAAACACGCGTGGTGTGAACGAGTACGACGTGCGGACCATTATGAGATTCGTCACGAACTTGCCGCCGGGTAGATCGTAGGCGTTCCGACTGAGACTGAACTCGGTATTAAATGAGTCGCCTACACGATAGCGGACCGATGGCCGGATCGTGACCCGTTCTCCACCAAAAGCGCCCCCCACCCATGAATACAACTGTCCACTCAACGCTGAACCTTGGTTCGTCATAACGACAAGCTGTATTTCTTGGTGATCGTAGGTTCCTGGTGGAACAACGACACTAGGCATAATCTTGAAGGCCTCCGTGACACCTTCAGTCGTGAGGTTGATACCGCTGTGTATTTCAGTCCCGTTCTTGAACTCCCAGTGATTATCGATGTGCGTGCGACTACTCTCCAAGAAACCGTTGAAGTCCCAAAAGAAGTTCGAACTCACATGCGGTCGGAGTTCGTGCAAATTTAGCGGTGCGTCTGGACCAAGCCGAAAGGTGTAATTCACACGACCATTGAAGTTGCGATAGTTTGTGCGCCTAAGAAACCCGACCTCGGGATTAAAATTCTTTCCGACCTCGCTATAACTGTAGTCGTGTTGCCACGCCTGCGAGTTGTATACGTATCTCAAGCTATAAGCATGATTAAGCCCAACTAGTCCTGGCGTTTCTGTGCGCGCCGCGAAACCATTAATTGTTGTGTTTTGCCCGATCCCCCATCGGCCATCAATACCGAAAGCCCTGTTGTAATCGTCCGATTTGGCCAGATCACCAGAAGCCTGGCGACTGACCAAAATGGCTCCGACATTCGACCGATTGGGTAGGTCCTTTCGAATTCGCGCTACCGTGAAGTTGTTCGATGGTGCGACACCAGAAACTTCTTCGGTCTGCATACTGAGCAGCCCGACATTCACGTTCCCACCCACCTGACCCGACAGTCGTGCACCACCAAGAATAGGGAGCGCCATCCCGTTCGGACCGATACCGATTCGACGACTAAAAAATAACTCCGTCGAGCCGGCGTTGCCGACTCCGAACAGCCCCGCATTCTCTAAAAAGAATGGACGTTTTTCAGGAAAGAACAAGTTGAACCGGTCTAGATTGATCTGTTGGTCGTCCACTTCCACTTGTGCGAAGTCGGTGTTATAGGTCGCATCTAGCGTTAGACTTGGAGTGACACTGTATTTCACATCGATCCCGACGTCGCCCACTATTGGCGTGCCGTTGGTAGCACCAGCCGAGCGTGCGGCGTCGCCGAGCAAGTAGGGCACAATGTTCAAATTTCGTTGGGGTGGCACCTGCAGCTGGGTCAACCTACCAGCCATAGACAGACGGTAAAGATTGTATTGGCGAGGTAAAGGTGACCAGAACACTCTCTCGTTTCGCTTTCTAATGTTACGTTGAAAGTTTAGTCCCCAGATTTGAAGCGTCTCTTGCGAGTATCGTAGTGTTCGGAACGGAATCGCAAATTCGGCACTCCAACCGAAGTCAGTTATCTGAGTACGAACTTCCCATGAACCGTCCCAGTTGATGTTAAGGCCCTGCCCCGAACCTTGCTGCTGCCGACCGCCGCCGCCGCCGCTTCCGCCCCCAAACCTTCCGGTGCCCTGACCTTCGTTTGTAACTTGACCGTCGTACTCGAGACCGGAAGGATTGGTACCAAATACAAAACCGTTCTGCTGATCGAGGTAGGTGTCGAGAATGATTTGGAAGCTATCGGTCTCACTGAGCGGCGAATCCCGACGACTATCCGAAACAATGATCGTCGACGGATCACTGTCGTAACAGATCACTCCGAAAAATAGCGTATCGGTGGAATAGGCAATGCGGACTTCAGTACGTTCAGATGCTGGTGCGCCTTCTTCTGGCGTAGTCTGGGTAAATCCGGTGACCGGCGCGATGGCAATCCAAATCGGATCTTCGAGGACCTGGCCATCGATCACCGGTCCATCGTCAATCGATTCGGCGATTGCATCGGACAAAGTCTCCTTCCCGCTGCCATTGCCATCCTCAAATGATTGTGCTGCGACCGATACTTCTAAGCCTATTCCCGTGACTACTACGAGCAAAACCGCCGCCAACCGTTCCATCGCCGTCTTCAACTCCCTTTTTCGACCTTGTCCACGCTCTGCCCACGAGCACCTCTCTTACCGACACACTCTCCCGCGCGCACTGCAAAGAGCCAATCATTCTATGTTAATTGATATCGACCGACCCAGGGAATCTGCAAGTTGAGATCTAGGGGAGTGGTGGTGTCGACGATGGCGGTCGTCGATGCTTCGTACCCTGTTCGAAGGCGTAAGCGAACTCGATAAGTTTCGGCTCGGTAAATCGGCGGCTAAGCATTTCCAATCCCACCGGCATGTCGTCAGAAGTGAACCCAGCGGGCACTGTAATCGCTGGGAGGCCGGATTGCGCACTCAACCGGCAGTTATCCCCACCCTGCCGCTCACCGATGCGCGCCGCCTGCTGGCGCAGCGTAGGATAGATCAGTGCATCGATCTCAAATTCGTCCATCGCGGTAAACACGGCGAGACGTAGGACTTCCCTCCGACTTAGTGCCTCCCGATATTCATCGGTGTCAAGCGACTCTACGGCGTTCGACTGTTCAAGCCGTTCGCGAACGGATGGATGATGGAGTTGATCGGTGAGGATTTGCGTCAGTGAACTGACTGGCGAGTCAGGGATTGCCGCAAGATAGGCCTCAAGGTCAAACTTGAATTCGTGACTTAACACCACATAGGTGTCAAGAAGATCGGCCAGACCATCAATATCTACCTCAACCACCGTCGCGCCAAGCCGCTCGAGGTCGATGACGGCCGAGGCAATGACGTCCGCAACGGGTTGGTCCTCAGACTCCTGTACAACAAGCGTCGTTAATAACCCAAGCCGGGCACCATCTAGGCCATCAGCATTGAGCGAGGAGGTGTACGTCGAGGGGATCTGGCTGTCAGCATCAAGGGTAGTCAAGTCGGCAGGATCAGTTCCCACAGTTGCATCCAGCATAACGGCAAGGTCGGTAACGGTACGCGTGAGGGGACCAGCGATATCTTGGGTGTGCGAGAGGGGAACAACGCCATCGCGACTCGATAGACCCTCGGTCCCTCGAAGCCCAACAAGATTGTTATGCATCGATGGAATACGAATGGACCCACAGGTATCACTGCCCATGCCCGCTGCTGAGAAGCTTGCGGCTATGGCCGCACCCGTGCCACCGCTTGAACCACCTGGATTTCTGGACGTGTCGTATGGATTCCGGGTTTGTCCCCCAAGTGAACTGACAGTCGTGATTCCACGCGCGAACTCGTGAAGATTGGTCTTACCCAGAATCACTGTCCCGGCCTCCCGCAATCGGCGCACCTGGAATGCATCGTCGGGCGGCCTCACGTTGGCCATTGCAATCGAGCCGTTCGTTGTCGGTAGGCCCGCCATGTCGTAGTTGTCCTTGATTAACACCGGAATTCCGTGGAGGGGGCTGCGAATGCCAGAGACGTACCGCTCTTCGTCGAGCGCGCGTGCTGTCTCGGCGGCTTCAGGATTTAGGACAATGATGCTGTTGATCGCCGGGCCACGTTGGTCGTATGCCGCAATTCGCGCCAAATACA
>Ga0310123_10002343_pt1 | contig 15167 bp, 14 predicted proteins | sample CB6_AW_1057_MG_FD_203505 | JGI IMG/M metagenome (GOLD analysis project Ga0310123, IMG submission 203505) | Marine microbial communities from Western Arctic Ocean, Canada - CB6_AW_1057 | ecosystem: Environmental > Aquatic > Marine > Oceanic | place: Canada: Western Arctic Ocean | collected... | reverse complement strand
CCGCCGCCAGCAGCACGATTTCAAACAGAGGCAGCGCGGCCGGCTGGAAATACCGCAAGTACGCGGCGCCAACTAATATTGCGGCCACCCCAGATGCGATGGCCCCTTCCCAGGTCTTGTTAGGGCTGACGCGCGGGGCCAGCTTGTGACGGCCGAACGCACGCCCGGCGTAATAGGCAGCCCCGTCCCCAACCCAATTGAGAATCAATACAAGAAAGAGCCAGTGCGGGCTGGCTGCGTGAATCTCCCGAGCCAGCGCGAACGGCCCTGCGATGTAGATCACTCCAAATAAAGTGGAGGCAACGCCTGGGAGCGAAGTTTCCAGCGCGCGTCCCCGCTGCATGGACAGCAACAGCAGGGCCGCGGCAAGCACAACGAAGAAGGCTGGTTGCGGCAGTTTCGGTGAGACGACCAGCAGCACGCCCGCCGCATACCCGACAAGCCGAAACGGGCGCATTCGCAGAGCGTCCGCAATTTCGTAAAACTCATGCAAGCACAGCAGCACCGCCAGCGCCATGACGCCCAACACGCCCCATAACGGAGCGTAAAAAACGACACCCGTGACGACGGGGATGAGCAGAAGGGCCGTCAGGACCCGTTTCATTCGGAGTATTCGGCCAAACGGGAAGTATCGTTGATACCGGGCCGGGGGATATCGGGCCGGGAACTGCCGCGGGCCGGCCCCAGCCCGGCGGGCGCCAATTCGGTGGCTGACTCGGTTTGGTCTTCCGCGGGGCCTAAGCCTCCGTAGCGTCGTTCGCGCTTCTGGTAGTCGAGAATCGATTCAAGCAAATCGAGGGTTGTGAAATCGGGCCACAGTTTATCGGTCACCCAGATCTCGGCGTAGGCGATTTGCCAAAGCAAGAAATTACTCACGCGCAGCTCGCCCGAAGTCCGAATCAGAAGGTCGGGGTCGGGCAGCCCGGCGGTATAGAGTTCAGAGCTGAAATCGCTTTCGGTTACGCGGAGGACTTCTTTGGATTGATGAGCCCGCTTCAGCAGGCTATTGACCGCATCGACGATCTCGCTGCGTCCGCCGTAGTTTAGCGCCACGTTCAGCCGCAGCCCGGTGTTCGCGGCGGTCTCGACGATCGCAAGATCTAGATCCTGTTGAACCGCCTGGGGCAGCGCGTCGATCTGGCCGATCACTTGAAAACGGACATTATTGCGCTTGAGGTCAGGCAGCTCCCGATGCAAATAGTGGCGCAGCAGCGTCCAAAGCGTCCGAACCTCCGAGCGAGGGCGCTTCCAATTCTCGACCGAGAAGGCATAGAGAGTCAGCGCCTCGACGCCCAGCCGGCAACAGGCTTCGATCGTCTCGCGCACTGGGCGCACCCCGGCGCTATGACCAGCGACGCGCGGCAAGTGCCGCCGCTTGGCCCATCGTCCGTTGCCATCCATGATCACGGCGATGTGCCGCGGCAGGCGCGCGGGGTCCAGCTCGGCTGCAAGCGCCGCTTCTGGACTATTCGGGCTTGCCCACTCTTGAAAGGCCTTCATTCGATTACTGACTATCCTACAACGAGCTTCGCCTTGCCGTCCAGGAGAGCCCTGCCCTCAATCCGTTCGTAACGATTCTGGTTGCCTGGAAAAGCTTTTTGAAAACCCCTAGCGCGGGTCTCCGGCGAGCCCCGAGCTAGGGGCGTTCGTTAACCCGCATTTCTCGCCACCTGACGGCCGACCGGCGTCTCCTGGCGGCGCCACCGAGACACAGCAGTCGAGCACGGCAAGCAAGCGCAACCAACGAATGGCGTGTTCGCGTCCCACCCGTCACCCGGCGAGAAATGCCGGCTAGCAACCGCTCCACCGCTGGGCATCGGGAAGCCGAATCGAGAGCAAGTCGAGCACTCGCTCCACGTTGCTATCGACGATCTCTTCCAGCGTGCTTGGCCGGTTATAGAATGCGGGCATCGGTGGAGCGAGGATCGCTCCCATCTCCGCCAGAGATACCATCGTTCTGAGATGGCCCAGGTGCAGAGGCGTTTCTCGGACCATGAGTATCAAGGGTCGGCGCTCCTTGAGGGTAACGTCCGCGGTTCGAACCAGGAGATTGTCCGCCAGGCCGGCCGCAATCGCCGACATCGTACGAATCGAACACGGGGCAATCACCATCCCCCCGGTCAAGAACGAACCGCTAGCGACCGTGGCTCCGATTTCTTCATTGGAATGCCAAGTGGATGCCAGAGCTTTGATTTGGTTGAGAGTCTTGCCTGTTTCCTGGTAAAGTGTCTTCTCAGCGGGCCGCGTCACGATCAGGTGAGTTTCGACCTCTTCCACATGGTGCAGGCGTTCGAGCAGCCGCAATCCGTAGATAGCGCCGCTCGCCCCGCTTAGCCCGACGACTATCCGAACCATCCAGCCCCCTCAGTCCATATTCCGAACACAGCGTAATCCTTTGTTCTGAAATCAGAACACATTATCATTTCGCCCGTATCTTCAGAGTTGTCAACACTCTATAATTGCAATTAATCGGCGCCGTTGTTGTGGGCGCACCCCTGAGAGGATGAATGGACCCCGGTCTCAAACTGAAACGAGTCCGTGAAAAGTTGGGCCTCCGCTACCGCCAGGTCGAGGAAGCCAGCAAACAGATAGCCCAACGGCATCGTAACTCGGATTACATCCTTGGCCTCAGTCGGCTGGCGGACATCGAGAATAAAGCAGTCATACCTGGCCTGCATCGATTCTACAGCCTTTGCGCCATCTACCGTCTGGATCTGGCGGAAGTGCTGGAGTGGTATGGCATCGACGTTTCCAGAATCTTCGAAGACACTCTGAGCGTTGAACCCAGCAATACCCACCTGATTCGTATCCGCGACGGCTCTCGTGGAACCGTTCAATTGCCGATTCGCCTCGAGCCCGGCGTGGACTTGAGCCGAACGACCTATCTGAGCCGCATGATTCAGCAGTGGGGCAAGATCCCGCTGGGCTTGCTGGACTCATTGGACATTGCGGAAAACCGCTACGGCTTCATCGGCAGCGATGACTTACTGATGTATCCCCTGTTGCGTCCCGGGTCGCTGGTTCAAATCGATGATTCTCGGTCGAAGATCCGCAACAGCGGGTGGACCAACGAGTTTGAACGCCCCATCTACTTCTTCGAGCTTCGCGACGGCTACGCTTGTTCTTTTTGCAATGTGAGCGGCGACCGGCTTATTTTGCAACCCCATTCCGGATCACCCAGTGAACCGCGCGTGCTGGCCTATCCGGCCGACGTTGACGTGATCGGGCAGGTCGTTGGCGTAGCCATGCACTTGCAGGCGCAGCCGGTCGAAACTAAAATCAAGCGGAGAGTTCGTTCCGCAGTATCTCCAAGAGCAATTCCAAGTCTGTGATGTAGAGCAATCGCTCGGCTTCCCGGCTTCCCGCCGGAATGAGATTGCGGTAGGGAGCCAGAGTCAACCAGGTTTGCAGAACGGCCTTCCGATCGCCCTCGATCGACCGTAAATGCTCCTCCAGGTCCTGCCTCTGCCGCGCCAGCGAGTAGTTCAGCCATTCGGCGAATACGGCTTCATGACTGGTCCGCAAGACGCGGTCAGCCTCTCCTTCGGAATAGCGCTGCGCCAAGCCGAAGTGCTCGTAGACGCCGGAGTTTTGGTTCCTTAGACTCGCCAGGTAAGCGACACGGCCAAACGTTGTGGAGATCTGAGAGAGAGTTCTGGACCAGACGTCGTGCAGAGCACGCTCTCTTTCAGTCTCGTTCGAGTTGTCCAAAGTCCCTGCCCCGCTATGAGACCTGCCGCTCACTACCCTCTAATCTTATCCGACACGAGAGGACCTCTGCTCTCTTCCGAGGTTGCTGAAACCGGCTGCCTTTGGGCCTGGAACGAACTCTATAATATGCTTATAAATATTTTTTGCGTTTTCAGAACACGGTTCACTCCGATACTGTCCGCTGCGGGCCTTCGAGCTGAGCGCCGTTCGAGCTGACCGCTTTCGGTCTGGGGCCTTTCGAGATGGGAGTCTTAGCCCGCTTTTCTACCCGGGTGGAGAGGCGAAGGGAGTGAGAGGCCGGTCAGTACAAGGCGCGCGCCGCTTGACAACCCCAGCTTAAGCAAAGACGCGTACTCCGACAGTACGTTGAGCACGGCGAGCAAGCGCAACGAAGTCATGGCGGGTCCCTGATGTGCTTGGCCCGTTAGCCGTTGAGAAATGCGGGTTGGCGCTAAAAGTGGTGAGGACACGGACCCGCGGCAAACAAGCGGGAGCTAGCGGGCTCGTTGACGCAGGCAAAAATCGCGCGGACTAGCGGGAATCGAAGTTTTGACCGCTGAAGTTCCCAAGCTAATCGCTACTCTAATCCAAAGGTGTATATCTTGCCCATGGATACGGCGCTTTGATGCCCGACGGCGCCGGGGGGGAGGAACCCGTACTCGCCGTTCTCTAGGCCGCTGACCTTCACCACGAAGGTGCGTGGCGCTACTTTCTCATGCTGGAACTTATGGAGACTTTTCTGGGCGCCGCTCGAGGCATGGAGGATGCCGCCCGTGATAGCACGGAACTCGCGCCGGCTTTTCATGCGCTTGAGCTTGAGAAGCTGATACTCCACCACCGAGGTGCCCTCGGTGGCAACGATAACGAACTCTAGCGGCTGCGAGGCCTGCAGTCGGCTGATTGGGCCTTCCAGGACGCCGTTAGTATGCCCCTTGGTCAGGCCGCCAGTCGCAAGTGATTTCATCACGCCGCCGGTTTTCCATGTGATGATTTCAGGCAAGACGTCCTTGAAGACGGTCTCATCGCGAACGTAGACGCCAATCTCGGTGGGGAAGCTTGTTTTTGTCGGCACGCCGGGGTGGATGGGCCGCCCCGCATCCGAGTCCATCACGGCTCGTAATACGGGTTGGGAAACACCGGCGCTCTTCAGCTCAATCAGAGCCTCGATGGACGTGTCGAAATCCGTCGGCTTGGACTGAACCGCCGCGACAATGGTTTCCTCATCGAAACCGGCTTGGATCATTTAAATGATTTTGGCGTTTGTCAGTTTTTCCTGACCACTGGCGACGGCAACGAGAGCTAGTGCCCCCAGCATGCTGCAAAGAATCTTGGACGCGAAGGTCATGAATTTCCCTCTCCAGAGCGCGATACTCGGATTTCCACTTAGGCTATCCTTGCCACAGACAGAATAGCCGACTTACGGATTTGATGCAACGCTTTTCATATTGTGCCGCGTCTGATACGCTACCACAACGTATCTTTCAGGAACGTATCGCAGGAACGTATCGCAGGAAGGTATCGCAGGAAGGTATCAATCGCCCAGGAACGTACCGATCGCCTATCCAGCATTTCACTTGGACTCGTTGAGCAGGCCGACAACCTGGTCCAGACGCGGCACCACGCCCAATGCGCACCGCTGTGCCGCGGCGGCGGAGGCGAACCGCAGGGCGCCAACCTCTTCTCGTCCCTGAGCCAGTGCCAGAGCGAAGGCGCCGTGGAGCACATCGCCCGCGCCGGTCGAGTCCACGACCTGGACTGGAAACGCCGGCATCCGTTCACTTCCGAATGCCACGCCCTTTTCGCCCAGCGTGACCGCTCCCCAAGGCCCCAGCCTCTCGATTCGAGACAAGAGGCCCTTGACGCCTCCGTGCGTTTGGGTCATATCTTCGTCGGCGATGACGTGGGTCGCAAGACGCGCCAATTCCCAGACCCGCGGCGTATCGAGGTCAAAGTCGAGCACAATCGGAATTCCCCGCTCACGGGCCTGTTTGGCTAGCCGCAGTCCGCCTTCGGGCCAGCGCCCGTCGATCAGCAAGGCATCGGCGGAGTCGATTGCCTCCGCTGGGAGCCACTCAGCATCCATGGGAATGCCTTCCCCCCAAGAGGGAAACAGGAACCGCTCGCCGTCGGGCCGGATAAACACCTCGCAGCGCGGGCTCGTGCATCCAGGGAACACCCGAAATCCGCAGGTGTCGACTCCGCCCGCGCGAAGCAGGGCCTCGATCTGATCTCCCGTGGAATCGTCACCGCGGCGCCCCCACACGGATGCTTTCCCTCCTAACTGGGCGACCGCCACCGCCCCCACACTGGCCGGGCCGCCGAGGGCGTCTCGGCGCTGGGGGACACGCTCGCGCCGCCTTACGGGCGGGAAGCGCTCAACAAACAGGCGGTTGTCCAGGCAGCCCATCCCAACGCACATGACGTGTGCGCGCATATCTTGAGTCGTCGTCATTTCGGAATCGCCCCTCACCCTATCCCCGGACTATACAATTTATCGCCTGCCGATTATCGTTATCGTCCGCCGATTATCGTTATCGCCGATTATCGTGCGCGAAAGACAGGCCGCCACGGGCCGAAGATGATTCCAGCGGGACGAGCCAAGATTTTCGTGGCTTGACCTGCCCGCGGCAGGGGTATGGAGCCATGGCGGCATCGCTCGTGCCGGAAAACTTTGAAACCAGGTGGCAACGCTGATGCGAAGATAGTAACGTAAGGAGAGTTGTGGAATCTCGGTGCGGCCCGCAGCCGCCGCCTGTGACCGCATTGCCCGTTTCCCATGAGAATAAAAACTGTTTTCCTCGCCCTCCTGCCCTTAGCCGTCGCGGTGCTCTCGACGATCCCGGCCTCGGCTGACATCGTGATCCTGGAAGAAATTATCGCCAAGGTGAACGGCGACATCGTTCTGCGGTCCGAATACGACGAGACTCTCCGGGATCTGCGAGCGGAGCTGGCCCGCAACGATCAGCTCAGCGATGAGGAGAAAACCCAGCGATTGAAAGAACGGGAAGGCAACGGTCTGCGCGATTTGATCGACAATCGCTTGATGATCCAGCGCGCAAAGGACATGGGCGTCAGCGTAGAGGCGCAGGTGCTGCGGCAGCGCGATGACATGATGCGGCAGTACCAGATCAAGACGGTCGACGAGTTTGAAATCTGGGTTGCGGAGGAAACCGGTCAGCCGGCCGAGGACCTGATGGACCGCATGCGCAACAACTTCCTCTCGCAAGCGGTCATGGGCCAAGAGGTCGGATCGAGAATCGTGATTCCCCGTGCGGATATCGAGGCTTACTACGCCGAGCACCAGGAGGAGTTCGTGAACTCCGAGGGCGTTCGGCTCCTGGAAATTTTCGTTTCGACCGAAGGCAAGACGGGAGAGGAACTCGAAGCGGCAAAGAAGAAGGCCGCGGATGTTCAAGGCCGTGTGCAAAAGGGCGAGCCGTTCCGGGAAATGGCGAAGCGCCACTCAGAGAACGAGCAAACGGCCGCTTCGGGGGGCGACATCGGAATTTGGCGGCGAGGACAACTGCGCAAAGAAATCGAAGATGTGGTTTTCGGGGCCAACAGAGGCTTCATCTCGGATCTGATCGAGACCGGCAATGGGTTACTGATTCTGCGAGTCGAAGACAAGTTCAGCGAAGGTCAGGCGACCCTCGAAGATTCTCAAGATGAGATTCGCAACCGGCTGATGGGCCCAAAATTCCAGCCCGCTGTTCGTAAGTACCTCAGCAGCCTGCGCGAGGATGCCTATATCGAGATTCGTCCTGGGTATCTCGACAAGGGCGCGGTGGCAGGCCAGAACACCGACTGGAGCGACCCCGCCAAACTCGTGCCCGTCACGACAACGCGTGAAGAAGTCCTGGGGACAAAGAGGCGGCGCCGCTTGCTCTGGTCGATTCCGATTCCCGGCACCGGTGGCGATAAAAACGGCGACAAGAACAAGGACGAGAAGAAAGAGAAACAAGCGGACGGCTAACCCTGCTCTCCCGGGCTGTCCCCGTTTTCGGCCGCGGGCATTCCCCAGCGCCAGGCTCCGATTTCGTGAACGGATAAGCCGCTTGGCCGCGGGGAAGCGCCACTCCGAATTCAATCATGCCCGCCAAGACACACTTTGTCAGCGACCTCCAGCCGAACCAAAGCGTCACGGACTTTTTCTTGGTGCGGACCAAAGACGTCCGGCTCAAGAAGTCGGGCGACCCCTACCTGGCACTCAATCTCTCGGACAAGACCGGGCAGCTTGACGTCAAGATGTGGGACGACATCGAGGGCGTGGTCAACACCTTCGAGCAGTCCGACTTCGTCAAGGTCAGCGGTTTCGTCACGATCTATCGCCTCAAGCCGCAGATGACGCTGCAGCGCCTGCGCCGGGCTGAAGAATCCGAAATCGATCTGGCCGACTACTTGCCGCATACCGAGAAGAACATCGATGAGATGTTCAGCCAGTTGCGGGCGATCGTCGAAGGGTTTAAGAATCCTCACTTGAAGCTGCTGCTCAACGCCTTTCTCGATGATGACGAGATTGCCAGGCGCATGAAGGCCGCTCCGGCGGCCAAGACGCTGCATCACGCCTTCATCGGCGGCCTGCTTGAGCACGTCATGTCACTGCTCAACCTGGCACGGCTGACGGCTTCGAACTATCCATACGTAGATGCCGAGCTGGTGCAAACCGGCGTAGTCCTTCACGATCTGGGGAAGATTTACGAGTTGAGCTACGGCCGCACGTTCGAATACACCGGCGAGGGCCAGTTGCTGGGCCACATCTCGATCATGTTGCGGCTGCTGGACAGGAAATGCAGCACCCTGGCCGATTTCCCTCCCAAGCTCAAGACGCTGGTCGAGCACCTGATCCTGAGCCATCACGGTAAATACGAGTTCGGCTCGCCGAAGCTGCCTTCGTTCCCCGAGGCCTTGATGCTGCACTATCTCGACGACATGGATTCGAAGCTCGAAAGTATGCGGGCGGAAATCAGCGCCGACCAGAACGATAGGGATTGGACTCCTTACAACCGGTCGCTCGAAAGATCCCTGCTGAAGAAGGATCGTTTTCTCGGCGCTGGGGAGAAGTCCTCCGTGCCCGGCGGCGGGGGCAAGCCCGGCGTCTCAACGGCCAAACCGGGTCCGCCGGCGAGTGTGCCGCGCGGCAAGCCGGCCAACTCTTCACGTCCCCCGAGTACCCCATCCTTGTTTGGAGAGCGACTCCAGTCGGCTTTAAAGGAAGAACCCGCGGGCGAGTAAATCCGCTCCATCGTGTGCTCAGGCAGTGCGCCGGAGAGAGCGCAAATGCCGCGAAACGGCGAAACAATAACAGCCCTAACAGCCCGCGGAAAAAGTGTGCGCGGGCGAAAAAGGGGGGCTGAAAGGTGTGAATAAATTGATTTCGGGCGCTCGAACCGCCAGATTCTGATGTTTGCCGTGTTGAATCAAAAGGGCTTGTGATGCAGCCATCAGGGCAACGAGCGGCGATTTTCAATTTATTCACAGTTTCCTGTCACCCATTTCCGCTCTTCCTAACCCATTGAAAACCAGCGCATCATCGAAAGGGAACTGGAAAGGGAACTGGCTGGCTGTCCCCCTTTTTCGCTGCCATCCCCGGACCGGGCGGCGCCCCACTTGTTACCCAATCTCGGGCTGTGGATGCTCCGAACTCGAACCCCCGTCCACTCCACTATTGGCTTGCTAAACGCGAGCCCGCCGTTCGCCTCGACACTCGTGCCGGCGTCTCGGCCCCGCGTTCGCTCGGCGCGGACCACTCCACGTACGCTAATATTTGGGTCAGCCTCGAGTGTGCGATGACTGCCCCCGTTCCCGGCTCTAGCCCGCATTTCTCACCGGGTGGCGAGGCAAAGTGCATGAGAGGCCCCTCAGTGCGAGGCGGGCTCCGCACTGAGGTGGCGCGCGCCTCCCGGCGGGCCGCGTCGGCTTCCGGGTCGGCGTCAACTAGACGCAGGAGCGTAGCGTGGTACGCCCGCAACCGCGTCGACCACGGCGAGCAAGCGCAACGAAGTCATGGCGGGCCTATTGCGTGCTTCGCCCGTCAGGTGGTGAAAAATGCGAACAAAACCCGAAAAGCTTCTGCCTCCACTCGAACTAGAGGCCATGAAGTCTTTGTGGGCGTTGGAAGAAGGCACGGTCTCCGACGTTCAGCAGCGGATGGGCTGCACCAGGGAGTTGGCCTACACGACGGTGATGACCTTGCTGGATCGCCTCGCCAAGAAGGGCGTTGTCTCCCGCGGGAAGCAAAGCCGCAGCTATGTCTACAAGCCGGTCTTAGAGCGCCAGGACGCACTCGAACTGGCCCTGGACCGGCTCGTTTATGACTTCTTTAACGATTCACGCCAAGACCTGCGGGCACACCTTCTTGGGACGCAACTCCCCGGCGTACGCGCTCCTGGGGCGGATCTGGAGACGGGGTCGCGGTCTGCTGCCTTCCGCGGTCGTCCCGCGGATGAAGATGAATCGTTGGACTCAGTACTGCTGTGAGCCTGCCTGGGGGCTGGCTCGGCGCACGATCCGTTGCGGCCATGGCAGCGTGTAAGATCGTGGCAGCGGGTAACATCAGGGTTGATAGCGGCGGGGTTGATAGCGGCGGGGTTGATAGCGGCGGGGTTGATAGCGGCGGGGTTGACAGCGGCGGGGTTGGTAGCGGCGAGTTTGTAACAGCGAGTCCGTAACATTGAAGCTAACCCGCGCGAAGGTAGCTATCATTTGCCGGGCGGTATTCTCCGCGCCACAATCGCGGATCGAACGGCGCCGCCCTCTGAGTCCATACCGTGTTCGACAGCGTTCTCATAGAAAGCCAAGCGCTGCGGGTCAAGCCTTGGGCTGTCGTTGCTTCGCTGATCGCACAATGCTGTGGTCTCTCTATTGCGATCTTGATCCCGCTGATCTACACCTATGAGATTCCCGCCGGAGAGTGGCTGGGCCGCGCACTGCTGCTCGTGCCCCCGCCGCCGCCGCCGGTGCGTGCCGCCGAGGTGAAAGCCGCAACACCGCAAGCGCCCAAACGCTTTGACGCCGTGTTTCGTCAGCCGAGCGTCATTCCCGATCAAGTGTCGATTCTTGACGACTCGCTGGATACTGTTTCCAACGCGGCGTTGCTGGATCCTGCGGGTCGCGGCGTTCAGGGGGCGCCGTCAGACGGTTTCGCCGGCGGCGTTTTCGGTATTGGTCAGTTAGCGGCACTCGACCGCCTGCCGCCGCCGGCTCCGGTGCGCATTGGCGGAGACGTGCAACAGGCGCGACTGATTCACAAGGTCTCGCCGGTTTACCCGGCCGAGGCGCTCCAGGCAGGGCTTACAGGCCGCGTTGAGGTCGAAGCTCTGATCAGCGTCCAGGGGCTGATTCGAGAGGTCCAGGTGCTCAGCGGCGACCCATTGCTGGTCGGCAGCGTCGTGGAAGCCGTCAAGCAGTGGCGCTATCAACCAACGACACTCAATGGCCGCAAGGTCGAGGTCGTCACGCGCATTGAGATTTTCTTCAAGTTCACCGAGCCGGAATAGGACCCGAAGGGAAAGCGGAAAGGCAAGAAGCGCAAGAAGGCCACGGGCTGAAAGCAGGACCGGCTGAAATTCCCGTGGAGGGTCGAAAGCGGGGAGCAGTTGAATTTTCCGTCGCGCTCGGCTCGAACAGACCCGCGGCCTTTGGCTGCGCCCTCCTCCAACGATGAACGCGATACGGATCGCGGTTGAATCGCCCGCTTGTTGCCCCCCGCCCACGCTCGATAGAATGACTAGTTCGATGCCTACCAACAAAAACGCACCACGCCTTTTTTCCGGCATGCAGCCCTCGGGGAATCTGCATATCGGCAACTATCTGGGAGCACTGAAAACTTGGGCGCGCATTCAGTACGACTACGAACCCATCTTCTGCGTCGTGGATCAGCACGCGATCACGGTCTACCAGGAGCCCAAGGAACTCCAAGAAAAGATCGAGGACGTCGCGGCGCTCTACGTCGCCGCCGGCATTGATCCCGAGCACTCGGCCGTGTTCGTGCAGTCGTCGGTCGCCGCGCACGTCGAGCTGGCTTGGGTCTTCACCTGCGTCACTCCGATGGGCTGGCTGAGCCGCATGACGCAGTTCAAGGCCAAGTCCGAGACCCAGGAATCGGTGGGAACCGGGCTGTTCGTCTATCCCGCGCTGATGGCGGCTGACATTCTGCTCTACCAGGCGCAAGTCGTACCGGTTGGCGAGGACCAGGCGCAGCACTTGGAGCTGACGCGCGACATCGCGCAGCGCTTCAACTCGGTCTACGGCGAGACGTTCCAGGTCCCCAAAACGGAGCTGCCCGTGGTCGGCGAGCGAATCATGGGATTGGATGACCCCACCCAGAAGATGAGCAAGTCGGCGCCGGGGTCCAATCACGCGATCGGGTTGCTCGATCCTCCCTCCCGAATCAAGAAGCTGATCGGACGCGCGGTGACCGATACCAAGCCCGCCGTTGATTTCGACGATCTCGGAGCTGGCGTTGCCAATCTCATCACGATCTTCCAGGCCTTCAGCGGCTGGCGCGACGATCAGGTTCAGGGGGAGTTCAGCGGCTCGCAATACGGGGCGTTGAAGAAGGCCGTGACCGAGGCGGTGGTGGCGAAGCTGGAGCCGATTCAGAAGAGATTCGAGGAGCTGACCAGCGACCGCGCGGTCATCAGGGAGTTGCTGGGAAAAGGAGCCGAGCGGGTGGCGCCGATCGCTGAGTCCACGATGAAGCAGGTGCGCCAGCGCGTGGGCCTATACTCGGGCTAAGCGCCCGATTGTACCGCTCCTGATTGCCCGCAAAATAAAGCTGCCCGGAAAATAAAGCCGCTCAGAAAGTAATGCCGACCAGAATTTCCGCCTGATTCTGATTTGAGTTCGCAAGGCCGATTGCGATGCTCCGTTGCAGAAAGCGAGTGAAGCGCCCTTCGATCTCCAGTTTGACCCCGAAATCGTCCACTAAAGTTACGCCAATTCCAGCGGCCGCTCCCGACGCGGTCTCGTTCGCCGGTACCGGAGTTATGTCGGTAAACTGGCTCGTATCCGCTTCGAAATCGTCTGGGCTAATGGTTTCGAGAATGCCTTTGAGCGCCGTCACTCTCCGCAAAACCAATCCTCCCGTAAAATAGGGGCGAGCCCCTCCTCCGGGATTGGTTAGAAAATATCTCATCAGAATCGGCAAATCCCAATAGCGACCGTTCGCCCGTTCAAACCGCGACCCCAGGAACGACACCGAATCAGGCCCCTCCACGTCGGTGGTGACGCTAGTGTCATAACTGAAGGTTTTCGTCATGAATTCCAAGTTGATTCCGATCTTTGGAGTGAAATTGACTTGGACGGTAGGGCCCCATGCAAACCGCTTTGTCGGGGCCGAGGCTCCCGCGGATATGGTCGTCACCGACTCCAAGAATCCTGTAAAGGGATCGATGTTGTTAATGAACTCCTGGCCGTTCCCGCCGCGGATCGTATTGGTGACGGCAACGCCCATCCTGATGCCGCCGGCGAAGCGCTCAAAGGGCACCTTCGGTTTCTTTTCCGGCGCCGCCTCTTGAGCAAAGCCGGCCGAAAACGAGCCGGCCAGCGCGATGATGAAAAGATGTCCGGCCGCGGCCAGCCAACGGTCAGTTGCTTTGCGGCGCCGAGAGGCGTTATGTTTTGTCGTCATTCATTACCCAAGCTGTCATTTGCCGCGCAAGTCGTCGTTGATTACCCGCGGGGTTCACGCATGGAAAGGCCAACCAAAACGAGGATTGATTACTTGAGGGCAGGGGGACGAACGACTTGCCGAACGCATCCCTGCCCGCCAATGGTCAAATCACAATGATATCAGAAGCCGCGGCGGCGTCCTGGACCATGCTTCCCCCTTCGAGAACCGCCGGAATGGTGATTCGTGAGCTGCCGCGAAATGGGGCCGGCCGGGTTGCGCCAATCGCCAAATCCGCGATGAAGCCGGTTCGCGAGCGCGTGGGGCTTTGCCCGCGGGCGTGTGGGCTTTACTAGGGTTGAACCTTCGGCACACAAGCTCGGCGCCAGTCCGGCGTGGCCCGCGGCTCCGGCGTGGCGCGTTGGGCCTCCAGGCCCGCCGCCCGGGAACTGGTGGCGTCCGAAGCCCCCAACGCCGACAGGCACGCGCCAAGATTCCCGCCCATGGTTGATCCAATCAATGAGAGCTGGGACAGAACGGGCGCCACGAATCCCGCTCTGCCCGAAAAATGCAAGCCGCGGCCGGTCTCCAACTTGAAGATCGCAACCCGAGCTAGTAGCCCTTTTGCTTATCCACCACGTTCAACAGCGGCTCGCCGTTCCCAAAGCGCCGGATGTTCTCTTTGACCGTCCCGAGCATGCGGTCGCGGTCTTGGTCGGAGCGGCCGGCGATGTGTGAGGTAATGATGACGTTGTTAAACTTCCACAACGGGTGTCCGGCTGGGAGTGGTTCTGGATCGGTCACATCGACGCCCGCGGCGGCGAGCCGCTGGCTGTCAAGGGCCTTGACGAGGCCGCCCATGTCGTACGTTCCGCCGCGGCTAACCGCGATGAAAAACGACCCTTTCTTCATCAACTCGAACTGCTCGCGGCCGACCATCTTATGGCTCTTGGGCGTGTGCGGGGCCGCCATGAACAGAACGTCGGCTAACGGCACCACGTCATCGAGTTGCTCGGGCTTTACCACGCGATCGATGAACGGCGAGAAGGGGATATCGTCCGGGTCGACGCCAATGACCTTCATGCCGTGCGCCCAGGCGCGGACCGCGATCTGCTGTCCAATACCGCCGACGCCGATAACGACGGCCGTCTTGCCGCGCAGCTCCAGCAGTCTTTCTCGGCGGCGCTCCCAATTCTCCTTCGTTCGTTTTTCGATGTAATAAGGGAGGTCGCGGGTGTGCGCCAGCAACATGGCCATGGCATGGTCGGCGATCTCGGGACCCTGCACGATTTGATTATTCGTCAGGACGATGTCGCTATCCCGCAGGTCGTTGCCGCCGGAAAGGTGAAGCACGCGCTCGACACCGGCGCTGGTGGTTTGCGTCCATTTGAGTTTCTTGCCGGCGCGGACGTGTTCGGGTTTGATCGAGCCGATAAATGCGTCCGCATCAGCGATCTCGTCCATGATCTTGTCCCGGTCAACTAGCACGAGCTTGACCTTATCGGACACCGACTGCCAATCTTTTACAACGTCTTCGGGGTGTCCCGTGACAAGGATCTTTTTGGTTTGAGCGCCCAAAGCGAGCGCTGTGATAAAGAGAGTAATCAGAATCCGGTTCATTGCGAAGCCTCCGTTGTCCCCACGGGAATGTTCCCGCGGGAACGTGCCTGCGAAAATGTGCGTGCGGGAATGTGTCTACGTGAAGATTCTAGCGCAGACCGGGGAGCCGAATCAGCAGGGACCGGCCGTGAAGGCAAAATAGCGCGGCGCGGGATCGTGCCCTGCTCCGCCGTGGCGCCCCCTGGAGAAAAATGGCGGATCGCAGCCCGGCCCCGAAACAATTCCT
>Ga0310123_10002342_pt1 | contig 15170 bp, 12 predicted proteins | sample CB6_AW_1057_MG_FD_203505 | JGI IMG/M metagenome (GOLD analysis project Ga0310123, IMG submission 203505) | Marine microbial communities from Western Arctic Ocean, Canada - CB6_AW_1057 | ecosystem: Environmental > Aquatic > Marine > Oceanic | place: Canada: Western Arctic Ocean | collected... | reverse complement strand
GCAATCGTCGACGGGCTCGTCTTGAGAGATGTCGCAGCCAATGGGTGATCAACATGGATTTCGACGCTCCTGCTGTATGTGCCGCTGTACGAAACAGAATGAAATCGACTTGGGCTGTTGCAGTACAAACAACCGGAATTTTGAAGGCAAGCAGTGGCCCTCGATTGTCACGGTCACGATGCGGTCGCTGGTCCCAGTTGCAGGCCCGCGTCGTTGATCGTGTATGGCACGATCCGTTCGTCGCTGCCGCTACCAAAGACCACGTACGTCTCGCCGGCCAGGCTGTCACCACCCGGGTCGGCACCCACGGCCCCCACGAGGATGTCGGCGTAGCCGTCGCCGTTGACGTCGCCGGCGGTGCTCACCGAAATTCCGGAGGAATCACCCGCATCGATGCCGTCCAGGCGGAAACCGTTGCTGCCGTCCAGCATCGACAGATCGAAGGGATGTGGCGCCGCAAGCAGCGTCCGATCTTCAAGCTGCTCCACGGCCGGACGAACATCTCCAAACCGTTTTCGGCGAACAAAGCGGCCAGAAGCACCTTGCCGTGAAACGAGCCCCCTAAGCCAGTGGGTCAGCCGCATCGCTTCATCTCCGGGAGAACATCAACATCGCGCAGACCGCATTGTGCCCATGCCGCACGGCGATCATCAAGTGGCGAAGAATCCTCCCGAAAACCCATCGCGGTGAACACGGGATAAGTCAGGGAGTCCCTCCCAAACGGGGTGGGGGGGTCGGTTCGGTTTCTGGGCGACTGGGTCCCCACGAGTGCATGAGGCCGCCGGCTGGCTCACTCGGCCGCCCTGAGCATCGCCAGGATCGCTGGTGGCAGCTGTCGTTCCCACCCTAGGTGCAATTTGTGTACCTAGGGTCCGTTGTGGACCCGGCAGTCAACGCCCCTGAGTGGCCTCGACGATGGCCAGGATCGCCGTGCGGGTGTCCGGCGGCAGCGAGTGCCAGGCGTCGATCACCTGGGCCAACTCGGGATCGTCAGAAACGGGCGTTTTCGGGGTTGGACGGCAACCATCAGTGCAACCATCAATTGGCTCGTTCCCCAAGTCGTTACTGTCTTTGTCCTTGTGAATCTCGGGCGCTGGATTCAAAATCCAGTGAGGGTAAACCTCGTGCGGGTTCGAGTCCCGCCTCCGGTACTATGTCTGAGCACCAGAGCCGCGACAGACCCATTGCCCATGGCAGGTAACACAGGCGGTTTACCTGATCGAAGGGCAGCATCGGGAGCGATGATCATGACGAGATGGTTGGCAATGTCTGCTACGGCGTGCGTCGTGTGGACCTGCGGATGCGGAGCGATCGAGGATACCTGGAGCACCACGCCCCAGGCCAAGACGGCAATCGCACCGCCCCAGGACGTTGCATCAGCCCCGGCAGAGGCTCCCGGATCCGCTCCGGCTCCTTCATCCGCTCCGGCACAGGCACCGGCACAAAAGACCGCCCCGGTACCGGCCCGGAGACGCCAGAGAACCAACCTGGTGCACCTCTCGGCGGGGACCTCGCTGCCCCAGTCCTTGCCGACGGGAACGACGATGCACTTCAGTGTCGATTACAGCCTGCGACAGAAGCCGGGCAATTCGTCCGTGCAGTACTTCTGGGTCATCGAACGCACGATGGGCCCCCCGGTCTCCATCCCGGTCCAACTCAAGGCCAAGGGAACCCTGATCCAACTGGCCACCGGCTGGCGACCCGAACACACCCCCTTTCGCTGCTACATCGCCCTCCGCAATTCCAGCGGAAAACTGACACCAGTCTCCTCAACAGTCCCGCTGTCCTAACCCCCACAATTGGGGTCAGAGCTTGAATAGTGAATAGTGGATTACCCAGTCTGTGTCAGTTGCCACGCTTCGGGCCACTATTCACTATTCAAGCTCTGACCCCAAGCAGCGCCAGGCACCAGCGACGGAACGAACCGAAAGCAAGACGATGCACGAAGCCCTGAATCGGAATCTGTATCTGGTCAAGGAACATGTGGGGATGTTCAAGGCGGCGAACAACTTCGACGTGTACGACCCCGATACCGGGGAGATCCTGCTCGAGTGCCGTGAGGACCGTCTCGGCTTTCTGACCAAGCTGCTGCGGTTCACCGATTACAAGCGGATGACCCCGTTCAACATCGAAATCCGTACGCCGTCCGGCGAACAGGTTGTGCGGGTGACTCGCGGCGTTTCGTTGTTCCTCTCCAAGGTCTCGGTGTTCGATGAGAACGACCAGCCGATTGGCGGATTCCAGCAGAAGCTCTTTTCAATCGGCGGTGCGTTCCGTGTCCTGGGGGCCGACGGCAACGCGATCTGCGAATTGAAGGGGAAATGGACGGGCTGGGATTTCCGCTTTATGAAGGACGACGTCGAGTTCGCCCACGTGACGAAGAAGTGGGCGGGGCTGGGAAAAGAACTCTTCACAAGCGCCGACAACTACGTGCTGGAAATGTCCGAAGCTGTGCCCCCGGACAATCCGATGCGGCAGTTGATCATGGCCGCCGTGATGTGCATCGACATGGTGCTGAAGGAATAGGCATCGGCTCGACCCGGGGGATCGACGGCCGACCTGCGTGCAAATCGCCGCGGGCGCGGTGTAGCATCACACCGCCATTGATCAGCCTGATCTGCATGATCAACCTGACCAACCTGATCAGCCGTTTGACCTCAACCGGGAGACCTCCATGGACCGTCGTCACTTCCTGAAGTCCGGACTCGGTGCCGGGCTGGCCGCTTCGCTGGGTGGCTACACGCTGTTCCCCTCCGAACTGCACGCCAAGATCCCCGCCAATCTCAAGGTGACCAAGCTCAAGGTCATCCCGGTCTGGACCGGGTCGATGAACTACATCTACGTCAAGCTCTACACCAACGCCGGGGTCACCGGTGTGGGCGAGGGTGGCATCCGCGGGCGGGCGGCCACCATGATCGCCGCCATCAAGGAACACGAACGCTACATCGTCGGCAAGAACCCGATGCAGATCGAGAAGCACTGGCAGGCGATGTACCGCTGGCCCCGCTGGCGCGGTGGCCCGATCCTCAATAGCGCCGTCAGCGCCGTCGACATCGCACTCTGGGACATCGCCGGAAAAATCCTCGATGCACCCATCTACCAGCTGCTCGGCGGAGCCGCCAAGGACCGCATCAGACTCTACATCAGCGGCGGATCGGCCGAGGCGGTCCACTCGGCCAAGCAGCGTGGCTTCAACGCCGTCAAGACCGGCCCGAACCTGGCCGAAAACGGAGTCATCAAGCAGCCCTGGGACCTCAAGTCCGAGATCGCCCGGCTGCGGTCGATGCGCGACGCCGGAGGCGACGACTTCGACATCCTCTACGACTGCCACACGCAGTTCAAACCCGAGATGGCACTCGAATTCTGCACCGCCATCGAGGAGATCCGGCCGTTCTTCGTCGAGGAACCCATGTTCACCTCCGACCTGGGCAAAATGAAATGGCTCGCCGACAAGGTCAAGGTGCCGCTGTGCCAGGGCGAGAGCCAGTTCACCAAGTTCGGGCTGCAGGAAATGATCAACCAGCACCACATCAGCTTCATCAACCCCGACGTGATCCACGCCGGAGGCATCTCCGAATGCAAGAAGCTGGCGGCGATGGCCGAGGCGAACTTCATCGACGTGGCCCTGCACAACGCCCAGAGCCCGGTGATGACGCTCGCCGGTCTGCACGTCAATGCCTGCACCACCAACTGCGTGATCCACGAATTCAACCAGGCCCGCAAGTACGCGGCCTGGGAAGAGGACCTCTATTCAGGCGTGACGATCAAGTACGAGAAGGGCTTCGCCGCTCTGCCGCCGGGACCGGGACTGGGAATCGACATCGACGAGAAGGCGGCCGCCAAGCGGCCGGCTCGACCCTTTGCCCGCACCCGCAGCACACTGCAGTGGCCCGATGGATCCGTCGGTGATACCTAGCCACTACGACGCTCAGGCGTCCCGGGCACCGGGTCGACGGAACTGGAACTGATCGTCCCAGCGGCGATCCAGCCGAGCCAGGACCGTATCGAGGTCGCAGGCACTCCAGGTCCCGCCCGTTTCATCGACAAGCTCGAGCTGCTGAAGCTTCGCCAGCGCGTCGCTGATCTCGAAATCCGTCTCGACCCCGAACCGCTCCTTCAGCCACCGTTCGCAGCGACGATCCAGTTCCCGGGCACCGCAGGACCCCTCGCGGTCCAACATCACCCAGCCCAGCAGCACCTCCTTCCACTCCTGCTCCTCCATGCAGTCGACCAGGAACAGCACCACCCCCAGGCCGTTGTCGCGACTTTTCGTGTACAACGCGTCGGTGACCAGGTGCTGGTACCTCGCCCGCGACGTGCGGTAGCCCATGATGGCCCGGCCGCCGTAGGCCACCAGGCTGCCGAGCAGCACCACCATCAGCAGCGGGTTGAAGGCGGACATGATCAGCTTGACCGCCACCACCACCAGGCCGCTCACCGCCGTGATCGCCACCTTGATCAGGTCCACCGGCTTCATCGACAACCGCTTCTCCGGAAAGACCACCTCGAGATCGGCCATCGGGATGTCCACGAACGTCTTGATGTGGATCGTGCGATCTATCAACTTGCCGAATTGCCCCGAATCTCCCGATACGTCCGACTCGTCGGGCTTCAGGCGAAACACCAGCACCAGTTGGCCGAAGGTCGGTTCCTGCAACTTTGTTCTTCGAAACAGAGACAGCGGACTGACGTCCTCGGGATGCAACGTGATCCGCTCGATCGTCTTCGCCTCGAACATCGACTCGGACGGTTCGCCCCCATCCGCTTCGGCCGCCTCATCCGCCTCCGTGTCCGACCCGCCGCGACCGAACAGCCGACCCGGAAGCCGCATCAGGCCGACCAGGATCCGTGAGATGAGCAGGTCGAGTTTCTGGAAGAAGAGCAGCCCCTCGGTCCGATCGATGCCGATGCCCCGCCGAAACACCATCGCATGACGGGCAAACTCCGGAGGCTGACTGCTGCCATCGGCATACGCGTTGTCCTGGAAGTAGGCGTCCATCAATCGAGTGTCATAGCGGTCCCAGTCGACCTCGACCGGCAGGCTGAACAGGTAGTCCTCGGCGGTGGCCACCTCGAGGTCCTGCTGGGTCAGCGGGATGAAATTCGCCTTGGAGATCATCTCGACAAATCGGCCCAGGAACCGATGTTCGGCCGCGTCGAGGTCCGCCCCGCTCAAGTCCCGACCCAGCATTGCCACCGCTTCCGTCGAGCTGCCCGGATCAAACAGTGAGTAGTCCCGCTTGAGATCCTCGATCAACTCACGGTATTCGAAATGCAGCAATGCCTCGAGCAACCGGCACAGCTCCGCGATCCCCTTGCCCCGCTCACCAGCCTCTTCGACCAGCACGTCGAGGAGCCGATGACGTGGTACGGGGATGAAATGTTCCGGCTCGACGGGAACGCTGGTGCGGGCCATGAGAAGAACTTGTGAGTCGAGGAATCGGCGGCGGGCCGCGGGTCAATCGCCAATCAGCGGCCACCACCAAGCAGCAGCAGCAGCAGCCCGAGCAGAACCAGAATGCCATAAACCGCCTTCCGAAACGACTCGAGCGGCAGCCGGCGATTCAGATGACCACCCAGCCACCCGGCCCCGGCCACCACCGGCAGGCAGGCCACCAGTTGAACCAGCAGCTCGGGGCTGTAGCGTCCGGCCAATCCGTGGCCTGCGACCAACAGCACACCGACGGCCAGGAAGTAGGCCTGGCAGGTCGAACGAAACACCTCCGGCGACCAGCCCCGAGCCGTCCCGTAGACCACCAGTGGTGGACCATGCACGTTGAAGGCACCTCCCAGGCACCCGGCGACCACACCGAACAGCGGTGCCAGGTGATCGGTGATCCGCCAGGTGGTGGGATCAGCCAGCAGGCCCAAGAGCCCGATCACCGCCACCGTGCCACCGAGGATGCCGATCAGCAACGGCACCGAGGCGGACTCGAGAAACCACAGTCCCAGCACCAGGCCCGGCACGGCGTAGAGCGCCAGCACCCAGGCCCCCGGTGCCAATCGCGTCCTGCGGCCGTCGATCGCGAAGATCGCCGCGGCGGTCATCAGCGACACAGCGGCCACCAGCGCCGTCGCCGGCCGCGTTTCGCTGCCGGCCAGCACCAACAGCGGCATCGCCACCAGCGCGTCCCCGAAACCCAACGTCGAACGGACCAGCACGGCCAGGGCGATCACGCCGAGCACCTTCGGGTCGATGCCACCCGCTCCGGCGATCCACTCGCCCATCGTCATCTCAATCAGCCTGATGCCGCATTCTCAGTCCACCACCGCCGGGCACCAACTCGCCTCGACGGATCGTCGCCGCCGCCACCAGCAGCTCTTCGCCAATTCGCTCCTGGCTGTAGCTGTCGGTCAATACGAAGCGACCCTCGTGCCGCTGCAACACCGCGATGTCGGCGACCGTGCCGACCCGCAACGTGCCCAGCTGTTCCGCCTGCCCCAGCACCGCCGCCGGCCGAGTCGTCGACATCTCGATCACTCGCTCCAACGGCACACCCAGGTGCAGGAACTTCGACATCGTGGTCGGCATGTCGTAGACCGGGCCGTGCAGGTTCTTCTGGTGCAGGTCGGTGCTGATCGTGGTCGGTTCCAGACCCCCCTCGAGACACGCCTGGCAGGTCTCCCAGTTGAAACTGCCGTAACCATGACCCACGTCGAAGATGACTCCTGCCGCCGATGCGTCGCGGACGGCCGAAAAGACCGAATCGTCATGATCGAGGATCCGGGTCGAGCCGCCCTTGAAGCAGTGAGTGATGCAGTCGCCGGGTTCGAGGAGTTCGAGCATCTCGGGGATCGACATCGGACTCTCGCCGATGTGCACCATCAGCCAGGTCCCGCTCTCGCGCGCCGCCTGCACAGCATCGCGGAAGTTCTCCCACCCCTGCTCACCCTCGCCGATGATGTGCTTGCCCGCACGGATCTTGACCCCGATCGCTACTCCCGGGTTCTCGGCAATCGTGCGAACCACTCCGACAGGATCGGCGTGACGACGGTCGACCAACTCGCCCAGGTCCGCGGCGATCAACCCCGGGCTGGCCAGGTTGACCAGGCCGAAGACCTGGGTCTGGATGCGGTCGATCACATCGCGGCGGAATCCGGGAAAGTTGCGGCTGCCGGCACTGCCGGCGTCGAGCATCGTGGTCACGCCGCCGGCCGGACACAGCGGATCGGCCTCGATCCCCAGCGGCATGTGGTCGGTGTAAACATGCACGTGCAGGTCAATCAGGCCCGGAACCACCAGCAGGCCGCGGGCGTCGACGGTGTGAGTCGCCTCGACCGGGTCGATCGACTCCTCGATCGCCAACACCCGTCCACCACCCACCGCCACGTCGCGGACCCCACGCAGGTCCTGCGATGGGTCGATCACCTCACCACCGCGGATCAGGATGTCACACTGCATCGGGTCTGCCTGTCGGGTCTGACTGGTAGAAGGCTCACTTGCCGGCACCGCCTCGCCACTGTAGCCGAAGTGGTGAGACTTCGGGAGCAACCCGCCCCACGCTCTGCTACGCTCAAACCCCGCACCCCGCTCCCCGATACCCGGACAGGCTCCCAGATGGACTTTCATGCCCGCTACGACCTCCGCCGAGTGATCAACGCCTGTGGCAAGATGACCAAACTCGCCGGTGCCGTGGTGTTGCCCGAGATCGCCGACACCGTTCGCGAGTCGCTGGACCACTTCTTCGAACTCGACGCTCTGCAGGCCGCTGCCGGAGCGGTCATCGCGCGGGCCAGTGGCGCCGAGCACGGCTGTGTCACCGCCTGCACCTCATCGGGCATCACCCTGGCCGTCGCTGCCGCGATGACCGGCAACGACCTGGCCCGTGCCTGGCAACTGCCCGATACTTCGGGCATGCCCGACCGCGTCCTGATCCAGAAGGGGCACTGCGTCAATTACGGTGCCCCGATCACCCAGTCGATCCGCCTGGCCGGCGCCACGCCCGTCGAGATGGGGACGATTCACGATTGTCCGGCCGAGGTGATCTCACACGAACTCGCTGCAGGCCACGTCGCCGCGATCGTCGCGGTCGAATCACACCACACCGCCCGGCACGGCTGGCTGCCGCTTGAGCAGGTGGTCGAGTTGGCTCACGCTGCCGACGTGCCGGTCATCGTCGATGGAGCCGCCCAGGACCACCGGCTGAAGCAACTGATCGGCACTGGTGCCGACCTGGTCATCACCAGTGCCCACAAGTACCTCTGCTCGACCACCGCCGGCGTCGTCGCCGGGAAGCGTGATCTGGTCGAAGCGGTCTACCTGCAGAACCGGGGGATCGGCCGAGGCATGAAGGCCGGCAAGGAGGCGATCGTGGGGGCGATGGCGGCACTGGAGTACCGCATGACCGAGGACATTGCCGCCTGGACCGCTGAACAGGACCGCAAGGTCGCCATGATCCTCGGTCTCCTCGAGGACATCCCCGGGCTGGAGCTGGGTGTCGACGCCGACCCCAACGGCTGCCCGTTCTCACGAGCCCGGCTCGATCTCGAACCCGTCACCGCGGGCCACTCGGCCGCCTCGCTCTCGGATGCCCTCGCCGAAGGCAACCCCACCATCGTCACCCGAGCCCATCACGCCGACGAGGGCTACTTGTACCTGGATGCGATCGAGATGACCGACTCGCAGATCGAATTCGTCTGCGGGCGGGTCCGCGAGATCCTCTCGGCCTAGCCCGCCTGCGGCGGACTACCAGTTGACCTGCTCGGCTACCAGTTCACCGTACAGTTCCGGCCGGCGGGTCTTCAGCGTGTAGTTGGCCAGGCTCCGCTCGGCCACCAACCGCTGTGCTTCGAGATTCGTGACGACCATCTCGTCGCGGATCTCGTCCCGTTGCGAGGAGGCAATCACCTCGCCGTCGGGAGCAAAGAACAGGATTGCGCCGGCGTGGTGCGGCTGGTTGGGTGAATCCTTCGGGTAGGTGTCGACGTAGCCGGCCCGGCCGGCCTGGTCGGTCAGGACCGCGAAGCAGGCATTCTCACGAGCCCGCTGGGCGTAGCAGCTTGTGAAGTAGTCGTGCGAATGGGCCCGGGCCGCCGCGGCCGAGCCGGGGGTGTCGTCCCACATCTGCACGCGTGCCGAATGCGGCATCAGCAGCAGGTCGGCTCCGCGCAGAGCCAGGATCCGGGCCAGCTCGGGGAACTGGTTGTCGTAGCAGATGATCATCCCGACCTTCGCCTTGCCAATGTCGTAGACCGGCAACTCGCGACCGCCCTTGTAGAACAGGACCTCGTCGCGCGAGCAATGCAGCTTGCGTTGCTTGCCGATGTATCCGTCGGGTCCGACCAGGACCTGGGTGTTGTAGACCAGGTCGTTTTCCTTTTCGCTGAGTCCGACGGAGAGCACCAGTGAGAATTCGGCGGCCAACTCGATCAGCTTCCTGGTCGACGGCCCGTCGGGCACCTCCTCGGCGATCTCCCACGTGTTCGGTGTACAGTGTCCGTGGACCACCAGTTCGGGGAACACCGCCAACTCGGCCCCGTCATCGGCCGCCTCGCGGCACCGCGCCCCGATCGTCTCGAGCACCTGAGGCGTTTCGCCCAAGGGGCTGTTCATACTGATGGCGGCGACGCGTAGAGTGTCCATGAGTGCGGTTCCGACGGTCTGTTGGCAAACGCAAGGCGGGCAGCAGTATGACGTCTCACACGGTGCGTTGCACGGCGCCCGCTTCGACGACCAACCGCTCGAGTGCCTCGTACGGTTGAGCCCCCACCGTGCCTCGGGCTCCGGCCACGAAGGTCGGAACACCGGTGATGCCCAGCTCTGTCGAGCGGGCCCAGTCGGCATCGACCTGGGTGGCAAACCGCCGCTCGTCGAGTGAAACTCGGGCGTCGGCGGCATCGAGCCCCGCGGCCGCGACCAGCTCGATCAGCCGCTCGGCATCCGCCAGGTTCACGTCGTCCACGAAGTAGGCAGCGAACAGGTCGTCGTGGAGCCGGGATCCGCCATCCTGCGTGTCGGCCCAGCACCCCAGTTCCTGGGCCAGGCGGCTGTTGCAGGTCCGCGTCCGCGTGCCGTAGGCCAGCCCCTCGTCGGCCATCCGCTGTGCCATCTCCGCCTGCATCCGCGGGATGTCCAGGTTCCGCCCGGCGAACAACTCCTCGAGCGTCAGCCCCGCCTCGGGCGTCTCGGGATGCAACGGAAAATGCCGATACACGACCTCGATGTCGTAGGCCGCCTCGAGCCGTTCAATACGCACGGTACTGAAATAGCACCACGGTCAGATGTAGTCCGAGAACACCTCGAAACGAAGCTCGCCCCCCATGCTGCCTCTACTTCTTGCCCAGGCAATACAGGAACCCGTCGGTCCGCAACAGCAGTTGACCGTTGTGAGCCACAGGGCAGGCGTTGGTGCGGCTGTCGTCGTCGTCGAAGGTGTTGTGAGCCAACAGCTTGAACTCCGGGCCGGTCGCCACGACAAACGTGCCGTTGTGCTGGCTGATGCAGTACAGCTTGCCATCGGCATGCATCATCGACGAGTAGACCAGGCCCGGCCGGGGTGCCAGCCTCGACTCGTAGACAATCTTGCCCGTCTTGGCGTCCAGGCAGTAGGCCGTCCCGCGACGGTCGTGGAACCAGTACAGGTGTCCCCCGGCGATCACCGGGCTCGAGACGTTGGAACCGCGGCTGGTTTTCCAGAGCAGGTGAGTCGAGGTCACGTCGCCGCGTCCGCCCAGCTTGATGGCCAGGGCCGTGTTCTGACGTCCGCCGATCGCGTAGACAACTCCCGCCTCGGCCACCACGCTCGGGCAAACGTACCCGCGGTCGGGGATCCCCTGGCAGGTCCACAACTGCTTGCCCGTCAACGGGTCCAGGCCGCGGACCTGTTGAGGCAGGCTGATGACCAACTCGGTCCCGCCACCGGGCGCCGAGGCCAACAGCGGAGTGTTCCAGGAACCGCGGATCCGACCGACCGTCCAGACTTCCTTACCCGTCGACTTGTCCAACGCCAGCAACCGACCGCTCTCGACGCTCGCGTTGATGATCAACAGGTTCTTGTAGAGCACCGGTGAGTTCGCCGAACCCCAGCCGCGGGAATTGCTGCCGACATCGGCGGTCCAGACCGTGTTGCCCTCGAGGTCGAGACAGAAGACTCCCGACTTGCCGAAGAAGACATACAGGTGCTTGCCGTCGGTCGTCGGAGTACTCGAGGCGTATCCGTGCCGGGCATTGTTGCCGCCCGAGTAATTCGATTCGGGCAGCTTGGCATCGAATTCCTTCTTCCAGACCTGCTTGCCGCTGGCACGGTCCAGGCACAACACCTGCCGCTTCAGGTCCTGCTGCTGGCCCTCGTTGGGTACCAGTCCGTAGCCGGTGTAGGACGTCAGGTAGATGCGATTGCCCAAGACGATCGGGCTGGCCGTTCCCGGTCCGGGCAGCTTGACCCGCCAGACCACGTTCTGACTCGAAGACCACGAAACCGGCAGCCCGACTTCCTTGCTGGAAGCCAACCCGTCGGTGCCGCGGAATCCGGTCACGTCGGCGGCATCGCTGAAGTGGGACCCGGCAAGCGTGGCCAGCACAGCGGTCAGCAGCAGCACAAGAGGCAATCGGCGTGTCGGTGACATGTGCGGGTCTCCTGGGCGAATTCCGGCCGGCCCGGGCCGAAATCTCGTGTGGGGTCGTAATGGGGAAGTGACTCGTACGCGGACACTGTACCCGCCGCGTGCCGAACTGGGAATCTTCGGCCGCGGTTGGTGGGATCAACGAGGCTTGGGAGTCGGAGGCAGGGACTTGCGGAGTGTGGTCAGATACTCGACCACGTCGACCAGGTCGGCGGCGGTCATCAGCTTCTGCAGGTCAGCCGGCATCAGCGAAATCGTCTGCTTCTTCAACTCCTCGATGTCGCCGGTGGCCATCTTCCGATCGATCGCCTCGACGTTGCGAATCGTGACACTCTCGGGAGTCCGACTCATCATCAGCCCGGTGACCAGTGTCCCGTCGGTCAAGGCCACGACATACGATTCGTAGTTGTGGCTGATGCCGGCACTGGGAAACAGCACCGATTCATAGAGTGCCTGCCGACTCAACTTGCGTCCGATCCCCGAGAGATCCGGGCCGACCTCTTTGCCCTTGCCATCGACCTTGTGGCACTTGGCACAGGTTGCAGTCGTCGCGAACAGCTTCTGCCCACGTCCCGCGTTCCCCTTGCGTTTGGCCAGTTGGGCGATCTCGGGCAGGGGCTTGTTGTCCTTCGAGGGGGGTGGTGGAAACAGCGCGATGGCCTGCTTGCGGATGTTCGGGTCGGCGTGAGTCACCAGCGCCGCACCGGCGGCCTGTCGGAGATCGACGGGGAGTTTCTTCTGCCGCACCCGCGTCAGCACCCCGCCGGCACCTCGCTTCGAACCGCGGACCACACCCCGGACCGCCTCGCGACGGACCGACAACGGACGCCGGGCATCATCGACCAACGGACCCAGCACGGCGGTGGCCCGTGCGTCGGAGGCATTGGCCAGCGCCCGGGCCAACGCCGTCGCCTCGACTTCTCGCTTCGACGACAGACCGCGGCCGAGCAGTTCGCTCTGCCCCCTGGCCAGCAGCGTTCTCGCCGAGTCGATCCCCAACTGGGTGTCGGGACCGCGAGTAGCCATCTGCAGCAGTTCGGGATAGCGAGCCTTCAGCCCGAAGCGACCGACCAGGCTCACGAACCCCGCTGTCCCCTTTTGCTGCTCGACCACGCGGTTGATCGCCAGCCGGGCCTGGGGGTTCTTGGCCAGGTCGAGTTGACCCACTCGCCTCAGGGCCTCGCGGATCACCAGCCCGGTTCGGTCGGCGTCCTTGCCGTGCTCTCCGGTCACCAGCGCCAGGGCTGCCTGGTGACGGGCCTTTGCCGGTTGGTAATCGAGTGCCCTGAGGTAGCCAGGCAGGTCGGAGGTCGGGGTGCTGGCATCCGAGATGATCTCGGCCAGTCGTGCGGCGGTCCTGGTACCGCGGCTGCGCCAGGTGATCCTGCGTCCGGCCGCGGAATCGGCTGCATCGGGAGACTGCTTGTTCCAGGCGGCCAGGCAGGCGTCCCACCGCCCGTCGGCGGCGATGCCCAGGGCCTCGAGGTACCAGCGATCACGGCCGTCGTAGCCGGCGGCCAGCCGAGCCCACAGCCGGGGCACCTGCTGGGACTTCGTCGTTTTCAGGGCCACGAGGCATTCGCGGCGTACGCGTGGCGAGGGGTCCTCGACCAGCCGACCGATCGCCGGGACCAGGTCGTATTCGATCTGCCGAGCCAGCCTCAGGCCGACAATCCTCAGGTCCGCGTTGCTGGCCTGCATCGCCCGCCTTGCCGCCGCGGCCGCCTGAGCCGGCGAACCACTCTTGCCCAGCACCCAAAACGCCCGGGCCCGGTGGCGGGGGTTGGCCTTCGAGTCGCCGGCCAGCTGCTGCAAGGCCGCCCGTGCCGAGGCGCCTCCGGCCTGCAACGCGGTGAAGGCCAGGTAGCGGACCGAGAAGGCCGGGTTCTTCAAGGCGGCAATCGCACCGGAAACCGTCGAGACGTCGATCTTCGGCGGACGGTACTTGTGACCCTTGGGTGCGATGCGGAACAACCGGCCGCGGTCGAGATCACGCTGGTTGTGACCTCCCACGCCCGGATCGTACCAGTCGCTGATGAAGATCGAACCGTCCGGTGCCACGCAGACGTCGGCCGGGCGGAACCAGTTGTCGCGAGTCCCCTTGACCAGGTTGACGATCCGAGCCGTGTAGCCGGCCCCGCTGACCTTCGCCGGGTAGGCCCGCACGACGTTGGGACCCGCGTCGCAGTGGATCACCTGGTCGTGGAACACCTCGGGCAACAACCGACCCTCGTAGATCGTGATCCCCGTCGGCGATCCCGCACCGGTCTGCAGCAGGTTGGGCATCACGCCCGGGTCCCTCTGGTGCCAGTGACGTATCGGAATCTCGGGGTGCATCCCGGTCCGGCCCGCCCGCCAGCCGGCCCCGGTCAACTCGTCCCGGTACCCGTAGTTGCCGAACTCCATCACGAAGTTGATCCGCACGGCACGGTTGCCGTCGTCGTCGTTGTCGCTTTGCCACAGGCTGCCGAAACTGTCGACGGTGATCTCGTAGTTGTTCCGGAAGTTGTGAGCCAGCACCTCGAATCGCCCGCCGTCGAGGTCGCAGCGGAAGGGCATTCCGCCGTAGTAGGGTCGACCGTTGTCGACGACCTTGTGGCCGGCCAGGTCGACGACCGGCTGGCCCTTGTAGTCATGAACCGCCTTTCCCGTGTTGCCGAAGTTCCAGTACATCTTCCCGTCGGGGCCGAATAGGAACGAATGAGCCGAATGGTCGTGCTGGGGTTGGCCGGTGCGGGTGAACAGCACCTCCTTGCGGTCCGGCTTGTCGTCGCCGTCGATGTCGGTGAAGACCAGCACGTTGGGTGAACACGAGACGATCACCCGGTTGCCCAACACGCAGATGCCCATCGCGCTGTCGACGTCGCGACCCTGGTAATAGACCGTCTGCTTGTCGCTGCGGCCGTCGCCGGTGCTGTCTTCGAGAATCAGGATCCGGTCGCCCGACTTGCGACGACCGAGATTCTTGCGGTAGTTGACCACCTCGCAGACCCAGACGCGGCCGCGGGCGTCGATATCGATATTGGTCAGGCTGGTAATCGCCGGCTCCGACGCGAACAAAGTGGCCTCGAGGCCCTTGGCGACGTCGAGGCCCGCCACGGCGTTCTTCGAAGATCGCACATCGGCCGGCTTGGTTTTCTTGGCACTCTTGGCCTGGGACAACGCGGTGGCGGGGATCGCCACCGCCAGGATCAACGCGATGGTGAACGCACTGGCGAGGCGTCGGTCTGTCACGAGTGAGTCTCCGGATGAACCCGCTGAAGCAGCGGCTCATTCTACGAGACCCCTCCTCGACGTGCCACGATCGCCCGCACGGCGGCCGGGACAGGCACCCCGCCCGCGGTGTCCGCCTGCGGCGGAAGCCAGTCCCTATCTATCGGGCGGCGTTCCACTGCTCGAGCAGCCGCTTGATCCTGGTCGGATTGTAGTTGCCCGACTTCTTGTAGTCCTGGTTCGCCTCGAGATCGGCGACCGTCAAGCTCTTGGACTTCACGCCTCCCTTGGGAACCTCGAGCTTGGCCGTCCAGACGATCGCGTTGAGCACCAGCTTGCGGAACTGGTCGTGACCCCAGTTCCAGTGGTTGTGCCCGCCGGTGAACCCGAAGCCC
>Ga0310123_10002341_pt1 | contig 15174 bp, 17 predicted proteins | sample CB6_AW_1057_MG_FD_203505 | JGI IMG/M metagenome (GOLD analysis project Ga0310123, IMG submission 203505) | Marine microbial communities from Western Arctic Ocean, Canada - CB6_AW_1057 | ecosystem: Environmental > Aquatic > Marine > Oceanic | place: Canada: Western Arctic Ocean | collected... | reverse complement strand
AGCACGAACGCCAGGATGTCCACCCTTGACGGCCCGTGCGGAACGGGTGCCACAGAGACCGGCTGGCCGCGGAGCCCCGCGAGCCAGGGGCTGAGCCACGGCACCTCGATGTAGCCGAACCAGGCGACGCCGACCAGCAGCAGAATCGAGGCGACCAGAAGCGCGAGCAGCAGACCGACCCGGGACTTGGTAGGCTGCGCCGGGCGAGGCGTCGGCCGCGTGGCCGGCCGGGCGGCGGCGCTGCGCGGCGTGGGGCGGGATAGGTCGCTCGCGGCCGGCGTGCGCGGAGGGGGCGGAACCGCGTCGGACAGACCGAAGCCGCCGGGCTCGGGAGGCGGGGGCGGCAGGGTATCTCCCCCGAGCGCACCCGGCGCGACGACCGGCTCCTCCTCCGGCTCGAGGACCACCGGCTGGGAGGCCTGGACGTCGGGCTTCTCGAGCATGCCGTCGAAGCCGGAGAGATCGAATGCCGCGGCCTGCTCCTCCTCCTGCTCGGGGGTGACGGGTTCGTCCAGAAGCGAATCCGGAGCGGACGGCAGCTCAAGGAATGGATCAAGGGCCGCGACCTCCGGCTCCCGCTCGCCCTCCGCGGGCGCACTCTCGACCTCGATCGCGAACGCTTCGCCGAGCTCGATCTCCTGTTCCGGCGTCGAGGCCGGCTCCGCCCTTTGGTGTACGGTCTCAGCCTCGGCCCAAGGGTCGGCGGGCTCCACCTCGTCCGCTGAGATCGTCTCCAGTCTGCCCTCCTCTTCTCCTCCTTCCGGTTCGGCCTCGCCCCCGAGCAGGGGGATCGTGGCCGCATCCTGCTCGAGCTCCTCCTTGTCCGCCGGCACTTTGATGTCCAGCGTGGGAAGGGGCTCGACCGGCTGCTCTTCGTCCGGTTCCACTTCCGCCGAGACATCCGCGTCCGAGACATATGCGTCGAGATCGAACATCGGAAGCGCCTCGACCGGCTCGTCGGCCTCCTCCTCCTCTGGCTCGCTCGAGAGCAGCAGGAGGGGCTCCCCGGCAGCGGGCTCGGGCTCCCCGAGGGGCTCCGGCTCCTCGACGGCCTCGGGCTCCGCGAGGGGGGCGGGCTCCGCAAGGAGGGCGGGCAGCGCAGGCTCGGCCACCTCCGCAGGCGCCGGCTCCCCTGGCGGAATCAGGATCCCGCGCAGCCGCTCTCCGATCCCGCGCGCGAGAGCCTCATGCCGCACCTGGGCCGGATCGGTCAACAGCAGCACATCGGTCGCCCAGCCGAGCAGGGCCTCTCCTCCGGGAAGATCGGAGGGGAGGAAGACGACCGGGGTTGCGCGCACGCTCTTGCAAGCCTCTACGATCGCCGCCCAGCGCGGGCTCGCGGTGACCGCTTGCGGGCGCGCGGTCGCGGTCCCTGCGGGCATGAACAGGAAGCGGCCCCCCTCCACGGGGCGGGCAACGCGCTGGACGGAGCTGCCGAAGAGGAGGGCGTCGGTCACGCCCTCGCCGTTGGCGACCTCGAGGACGCGGTGGAGTCCCGGACGCGCGAGCGCGAAATCGGCGAGCAGGATGCTCTGACCCTGGTCCGCCCATACTCCGGCGAGCGCGGCCGCGGCCCGCTCGGCCCAGTCGTCCTGGCGCACGGGGGAAGGGGCCACGAGCAGCACGACCCCGGGATCACCGTCCGCCGTGACGGGAAGGGGGGGGACGTCCGAGCGCGCCGGATCGAAGCGCTGAGGCTCGGGAACAACACTTTCCCTCGGCCGTTCCATGGGCGCGTCCGCGATCACTCTGGGTGGGGTCGTCCACCGGGACAATCGCCGTGCACGGGCGGCGGCCGGTGGGCGCGCGTGCTCATAAGGCGGACCGACCGCGCGGGTGCGCACGCATCGCGCATGCCGGCCCCGAACAACTTAAGCGGCCAGCGACGACCCGTGCAATCAAACTGGCGCAGCAGGAGGCGCGTCCTCGAGGTCCAGACGCCGCGCGTCTCCCCAAAGGGTTTCGAGCTGGTAGAACGAGCGGGCCTGCGGGTGAAAGATGTGCACCACGAAGTCGATGTAGTCGATCAACACCCAGCGCCCGCCCTCGAGCCCTTCGACGTGACCCGGACGCACGCCCTCCTTCTTGAGCTCCTCGATGATGTGCTCGGCGATCGACCGGACTTGGATATCCGACGTACCGCTGCCGAGCAAGAAGAAGTCGGTCGCGCTCGAGATGCCCCGCAGGTCCAGCACAGCGAGCTCCTGCGCCTTACGCTCCATCGCCAGCTCGCCCGCGCGCGCGACCTCGGCGGGAAGCTCGAAGGTCGCGGAGCCCGGCACCGCCCTCACTCGGCGCGCTCGACCCGCACCTCGACGTCCACAGTCACGTCCGTGTGCAGCCGCACCGGCACGGCGAACTCACCCAGCTGCCTGAGCGGCTCCTCCAGGCGGATCCATCGGCGGTCGATCTGGAAGTCCAGTCCTTGCTCGTTCAACCGGTCCGCCACGTCCGCATTGGTCACGGAGCCGAACAGCTTGCCCTCCTCGCCCGCCCGGGCGTGGAACACGAGGCGCTTGCCCTCGAGCTGCGAGGCGCGGCGCCGCGCCTCCAGGTACTCCCGGCGCGCGCGCTCCTCGGTCTGTTTCCGCTCCTCCTCCAGGCGCCGCACGTTGGCCGCGCTGGCGAGGTAGGCCAGCCCCTGCGGGATGAGATAGTTCCGGGCATAGCCGGGCTTGACCTCGACCACCTCGCCGGCCGAGCCCAGGTTGGACAAGTCCTCCTTGAGGATGACCTTCATCGTCTCGCTCCTGTGATCGCGGCGCCGCCGCCGCCCCGCACGGGCGCGCGTCGCATGCCACTCGTCAAGGCATCCATCACGCGCGCAGCCGCGCGGTGCGTGCCGCTTCTCATGCCATCACGTCCCGCGCGCGTCCGCGCAGGTCCAGCCACGTGTCCCCGAGGCCGATCACCAGCGCTCCGGTGAGCACGACGGGAGTCGCGAATAGCAGGGCCAGGGCCAGGAGAAAGAGTCCGAACAGCGACTGTCCTACCCCGAAGAAGCGCACGACGGCCGCGCCGCGGAGCGCGTACAGCGCACCCATGAATACCATCGCGTTGTCACCCGCGCGGTCGAGGCCCTCACCAGTCTCCAGCAGCCTCAGCGCCAGCCCGCCGATGAACACCCAGACCAGGTGGTCGCTGAAGCGGAACTCGCGGAGCGGGGCCAGCGCCCCGTCGCTGTCGAGCGCGACGCGGACGAAGATCCACCAGGCCACCGCCAGGCCGGCCAGCGATCCGAGACCGACCAGCGCCGGAAACAGGCGCGCCTGCTCCTCGGCCACCCGATAGAAGACGGCCACCATGGCCGGAGCAAGCGGCTCGGCCTGCGAATTCAGGTGCACCCATTCCAGTAGCCATACAGCCCCCCGCCGGAACTGCTCGCCGACCTGCCAATCGAGCATCTCCCACCCGCCGCCCCGGACCGCCAGCAGGACGGCCGCGACTGTAGCCGCGCACCCCACCGCTCCGAGCGCGCGCGACATCAGGCGCGCCCTCGGCCAGCGCAGGGTGAACGCGATGAACCACGCGCCCAGGAGCAGCGCCCAGCCCCGCTCCACCCACCACAGCCCCTCGCGCTCTCCCCTGAGCACCAGCGCCACGAGCAGGGCGCCGAGCGTGTAGGCTGGCCAGCGGCGCACCGGCAGGAGGATCGCCATCAGCACGTAGGCGATGCTCACGATCACGCTCGGCCGCACCGCGTTGAGCATGAGGAACGCGAGCAGGAAGAGCGCGGCGGCGCGGAGCCACCCCTTCTCCCGCTGGATCAGAGCCGGCCCCGGGCGTGCCGCCGACTCGTCCGTCATCGGTCGGCTCCGCTCCCCGCGTCAGACCTCGTGATCCCGCACGTACGGGATCAGCGCCAGGTAGCGGGCGCGCTTGACCGCGGTGCTGAGCTGCCGCTGGAAGCGCGCGTTCACCTTGGTGGTCCGCTTGGGGAGCAGCTTGCCGCCCTCGGTGAGGAAGCGTGAGAGCGTCGCGACGTCCTTGTAATTCAGCAGCTCGATCGCCGGCCCGTCGATCCGCCGCCGCCGGCCGCGCCCGCCGCTGAACTCCGGGGGTTTGTCCTCGTCCTCCTCCTCGTCTTCCTCGTCTTCGTCCTCGCGCACGGCCGAATCAGGCTTCGCGGGACGCTGTGCGAGGATCGACATCCCCGTGGTCGGCTCACCCTCGTTCAGCACGACGAGATACCGCATCAGCGACTCGTCCAGCTTGACGATGCGTTCGAATTCGGGGAGCGAGGAGGGCGCGGCCTTGAATTGGGCCACCACGTAGTAACCCGTCTTCTTGCCGTTCACCGGATAGGCGAGCAGGCGATTGCCCCAATGGTCGACGGACACCACCTCGCCGCCACCCAGCACCGCCAGCCCGTGGAACCGCTCGAGCTTCTCGTTGACAGCGGCCTCGTCGAGCGCCGCGTCGAAGATGTACACCACCTCGTAGAGCCGCATGGTCTCCCTCGGACCGTGTGGGTCCCACGGGCTCCGCCAGGGATGGGGCGCGGCTGCGGGGCCGGCCCCGGGCAGAGCGGGAATCGAACTCGAAAGTATAGACCTCCTGGGGACCTGCGGGAAGCGGGGGGCTGCGCGTGCTCGCGGAGGGTGAGACCGGCGCGTACGAGCTTCGGGTTACGGTGGGGCGTTGAGAAGGCCAGGCGGCCGAGGTCACGCACCGAGCGCCCCCTGCACGGCCAGCACCAACTCCGGATAGCGCTCGAGCGCCCAGCGTGCCTCGTCCAACGCGAGCCGCTCGCGGTTGGTGTGCGCGTACCGCTCCTCGCCGGGCGCGAAGCCGATCGTGGGGATGCCGTGCACTCCGCAGGTCCATCCGCCGTCGGTCGCGAAGGTCCATGGCCGCACGGCGGCCGGCTCGCCATTCCCGTCCCGGCGCCCGACCGCGCCGGCCGCTGCGCCCACGATCGGATGGTCGCCAGCGAGCAGGAACCCGGGGGTGATCATGGCGCGCTCGCGGGTGATCCCCGTGTAGGTGCTCTGCCCTTCGCGGGCCATGCGCACCTCGACACCGAACCCCTCGGGCAGATCGGGCAGGCGCGCCCCGATCACCCACCTCGCGCACGCGCGCGAGCAGCGCCTCCTCCTCGGTGTCGGGGAGGATGCGCCAGTCGAGCACCACGGTCACGCGGTCCGGGATCACGTTGCGGCTCTCCGGCAGGGCCTCCACGCTAGTCGGAGTCACCGTGGCCGCTTCCGCGAGTACGGGATCGCAGGGCTGGTCCCCACGGAGCTCCCAGCACCCCTCGAGCACGGCCGGGAGCAGTGCAAGCGCGTTCAGCGCGCGCGACGGAGCGCTCGCCTGCCCCGCGAGACCCTGGATCACGACTTCCAGCTCGGCACACCCGCGATGGCCGATGGAGATGTCGCCGTGGGTGGCCTCCCCGATGATCACCGCGTCCGGTACCACCGCGCGTGAATCGAGCAGGTGCTGCATGCCCAGCCCACCTCGCTCCTCCAGCACCGTGTGCGCCACGATCACGTCGCCGAGAGCGCGTCCCCTGAGCGCGGCCGCCGCGTGGGTCTGGATCGCCAGCGGGCCCTTGATGTCCATCGCGCCCCGGCCGTGGAGGAAGCCGTCGGCGACGGCACCCGCGAAGGGAGGATGCTCCCAGGTCTCCGCGTCGCCCGCGGCGACCACGTCCAGATGGGAGGAGAGCATCACGCGCGGGCCGCCGGCCGTGCCGCGCACGACCCCGATCACGTTGCCCACTTCGTCGACCACGATGTCGTCGAAGCCGAGGCGGGTCAGCTCGTCGCGAACGCGCGCCGCGACCTCTTCCTCGTGGCCCGGGAGCGAGGGGATCCGGATCAGATCCTGGGCGAATGCGAGGGTGCCGTCGAAGTCGGGACCGGAAAGGTAGGAGCGCGAGGCCATGCCGCGGTGAAGTTTAGCAGGGGCCGGGCCAGCGCGGGCCCGGAGCCCAGAGGCCGGCTCCGGGCCCGCGGGCTCCCCGCTACCGATTGAAGCGGCTCATCGCCGCTTCGGTTCCCTCCGCGAGCCAGGTCTCCACGGCCTTCGTGAGCTCGGGGAGCAGCTCCACCACGACCTCCTCGTCGGCGGCGGGCATCGGCGAGAGCACCCAGTCCGCCAGGTCCACCCCGGGGGGGCAGAGTCCCACCCCGATGCGCAGGCGCGCATACTCGGTCGTCCCGAGCACCGCCTCGACTGACTTGAGGCCGTTGTGCCCCCCGGCGCTGCCGCGCGGACGGAAGCGCACGCGCCCCACCTCGAGCGCGGCGTCGTCGACGACGACGAGCAGGTCCCGCGACGGACTGAGTGCTTCGGGGCGGAGTGAGACCAGCGCCGCTCCGCTCCGGTTCACGTGGGTGAGGGGCTTGGCCACGCAAACCTCGTGGCCATTGACGGTGCCGTCCGCCACCAGCGCCGGCCCCTCGCGCCGGAAGGGTCCGATCTCCCAGTCGTAGGCGAGCCGGTCCGCCACCCACCACCCGACGTTGTGCCGGGTCCCGTCGTAACGGGGCCCCGGATTGCCCAACCCGAGGACGAACCTCAGTCCTTCTCCTCGGTTTCGGCACCCTCTCTGGGCTCGGCCCCGATAACCTCCGTGACGGGGGCCTCGGCCGGCACCGGCTCGACCTCGAGCCGCGGCGCGGACACGATGCACAGCGTCTGCTCCGGATCGGCGAGGATCTCGACGCCCTCGGGAGCCCGGAGATCCGAGATGTGCAGCGAGTCGTGAATCTGGAGCCCGGTCACGTCCACCGAGATCTCCTCGGGGATCTGATCGGGGAGGCAGCGGACCGGCACCTCGTGGAGGATCTGCTCGAGGGTGCCGCCCTCGTTGCGCACGCCCGCGGGGACCCCTTCCAGGTTCACCGGGACCTCGACCTCGAGCTTGACCCCCTTCTGAATCTTGTAGAAGTCGATGTGCAGCAGATCCTGGCGGACCGATGCAACCTGTACCTCGCGTACCAGCGCCTGGATCTTGTCCTCGCCCTCGACGGTGAGCTCGATGATCGTGTTCTCGACCGAGATCTGCTGAAAGAGGTGGGCGGCCTCGCGCGCGGAGACCGAAAGCGGCAGCGGCTCCTGGCCCTTTCCATACAGAATGGCAGGCACGTGTCCGGTTGCCCGCAGCTTGCGGTTCGCTCCCTTACGGATGCCTGCGCGCTTCTCAGCGTTCAACGTCGCCTGAATGGCCATGTGTCACCTGCGTTCCTTGGGCGGGCAGACGCCCGCGGTTCAGGAGCGGCCGGAGAGGCCGCTCATTCTGTTTCCTTGATCTCGAACAGCGCGCTCACCGACTCGTTCGAGTGGATGAAGCGGATCGCGTCCGCCAGCAACTCCGCAATCGAGAGCACGGTAAGGCGCGGGAAGCGGCGTTCCTCCGGGATGTGGATCGTATTTGTCACGACCAGTTCCTCGAGAGGCGCCGCCGACAGGCGCTCGGCGGCCGGTCCCGACAGCAGCGCATGGGTGGCCACCGCGTACACCTTCTTCGCTCCCCGCTCCACCAGGGCGTGCACCGCGTTGGCGATCGTGCCGCCCGTATCGATCATGTCGTCGGTGAGGATGCAGGTCTTCCCCTCCACCTCCCCCACCACGCTCATCACCTCCGACGAGTTCGGCGCCGGCCGCCGTTTGTCGATGATCGCGAAGGTCGCGCCCAGCCGCTTCGAGTAGCCGCGCGCCATCTTCGCCGATCCCACGTCGGGCGCCACCACCGCCAGATCCTTGAGCCCCTTGTCCCGGAAGTAGCGGGTGAACACCGGGGCTGCGTACAGGTGATCCACGGGGATGTCGAAGAACCCCTGCATCTGGTGCTGGTGGAAGTCGATCGCGAGCACCCGATCGGTTCCGGCCGCCACCATCAGATTCGCCATCAGCTTGGCCCCGATCGCCACCCGGGGCTGGTCCTTCCGATCCTGCCGACCATACCCGAAGTACGGCACCACCGCCGTCACGCGCGCCGCCGAGGCGCGCTTCGCCGCGTCGACGAGGAGCAGCAGCTCCATTATGCACTCGGCGGGCGCGTTCGTCGGTTGGAGGATGAAGACGTCGCGTCCGCGCGCGTTCTTGTCGATCCGGACGAACAGCTCGCCATCAGCGAAGTTCTGGATCGTCGCCGTGTCGATCGATGTTCCGAGGCGTTGCCCGATCTCCTCAGAAAGTTCGAGGTTGGATCGTCCGGACACGAGCAGGAGCGGGCCGCTCCGGAAGGTGTCGTCCATGGGGTCCGCTCGGCTCGCATTCCAGTGATACGGGGGGCACAGCCCCTGTCGAAACAGCCTGCAAAACTAGCCTATTAAGTTAGAGGAGGCGCCGGGGAGGCGTCAACGCAGCCTGCGGCGGGTTTCGGGCGCGAGATCTGCACCGACACCTGGATGGCATACACGGGTAAGCCGCGCCGCGCCCATGCCCGCCCCTCAGGCACACAACCCAGCCCATGCGCGACCACCATCACAGGAACCCCGCAGGGAAGACCATGCTCCGTCACTTCCAGAGCTTCTTCGCGCTGGAGTCCGCGAGCGGGATCCTTCTGCTCACCGCGGCCCTCGTTGCGCTGGTGTGGGCCAACTCGCCGCTCGCACCGGCATACTTCGAGCTCTGGGAGACGCACCTGGTGGTCGGAGTCGGCGACCTCGTGCTCGACCAGAGCCTGCACCACTGGATCAACGACGGCCTCATGGCCGTGTTCTTCTTCGTGGTGGGGCTCGAGATCAAGCGCGAGATGCTCGTGGGCGAGCTGGCCTCGCCCCGGAAGGCCGCGCTCACCGTAGCGGCGGCCCTGGGCGGGATGGCCGTGCCCGCGCTCGTGTACGCTCTGCTGAACGCGCGGGGTGTGGGAGCAGCCGGATGGGGAATCCCGATGGCCACCGACATCGCGTTCACCCTCGGGGTCCTCGCGCTGCTCGGCAGTCGGATCCCGCTCTCGCTCAAGGTGTTCGTCACGGCGATCGCCATCGTGGACGATCTCGGAGCGGTCCTGGTGATCGCGTTCTTCTACACGGCCGAGCTGAGCTGGGGCGCCCTCGAGCTGGCCGCCGTGACGTTGATCCTCCTGGCGCTGCTGAACCGGGGCGGGGTCCTGCGGCCGCTCCCGTACGCACTCCTCGGAGTGGTGCTCTGGCTCGCCTTCCTGGCGTCCGGCATCCATGCCACAGTCGCGGGGATACTCCTGGCGCTGACGATCCCCGCCCAGCGCGCGATCGACGACACGGAGTTCCTGCGGCGCACCGAGCTGCTGGTCGCGGAGTTCGCGGAGGCGGCGGAGCCCGGGCTGGCGGTTCCGACGCCCGATCAGAGGGACGCTCTGCACTCCCTCGAGGTGGCGGTCCGCGACGTCGAGGCGCCGCTCCCCCGGATCGAGCACGCGCTGCACCCCTGGGTGGCGTTCTTCATCATGCCGGTCTTCGCGCTGGCAAACGCAGGTGTCTCCCTCGGTGGCGACCTGGGCGCGGTGTTCGGCAGCCCCATCGCCCTCGGAGTCATCCTCGGGCTCTTCCTCGGGAAGCAGGTGGGGATCCTCACCGCCTCCTGGATCGCGGTCCGCACCGGCCTCGCCGAGCTCCCCTCCGGCGTCCGGTTCCGGCAGCTGTGGGGGGTGGGGATCCTCTGCGGGATCGGGTTCACGATGTCGCTCTTCATCGCCACCCTCGCCTTCTCCGACCACCGGCTCCTAGACGCCGCCAAGATCGGCATCCTGACCGCTTCCCTCCTCTCCGGGATCACGGGGGCTCTCGTCCTGGCCCGCGCCGGCGCGCCCACCGAAGGATGATCCTCTTCTCCTTCGTCATCGGCGGAGCCGAGCTGCTGGTGCGCGGCGCTCGCGCTGGACGGTCGGATAGGTCGGATGAACGGAGCGATCCTCTTCGCCGGGATCGTCGCGCACACCGTCTTCCTCGTGCGGCAGAGCCGCCGCGAGACGGCCGCCGTGGCCGAGGAGTACGACGAGGCGTTCGGCCCGTCGCCTGCGCGGGGAAGCTCCTGGGCCGTGAACGTCGCCCTGGTCGTGCTGGGGCTGACGCTGCCGGTCCTGGGCGCCCGCTGGCTGGTTGCCGCGGCCGTCGACCTGGCCGAGGCGCTGGGGGTGAGCGAGCTGGTGATCGGGCTCACCATCATGGCGGCGGGCACCTCGCTCCGCGAGGTCGCCACCTCCGTCCTCGCGAGCGTGCAGGGCGAGCGCGACATCGCGGTCGGAAACGTGGTAGGCAGCAACCTCTTCAACCTGCTGGCGGTGGGGTTCGGCAGCCTGCTGTCCCCCGAAGGAGTGCCCGTTTCGCCGGGGGCGCTCAGCTTCGACATGCTCGTCATGATCGGCGCCGCGGTGACCGCCCTCCCGATCTTCTTCACGCGCTACATGATCGCCCGCTGGGAGGGTGCCGTCTTCCTGGGCTACTACGTCGCATACCCCGTCCATCTCGTGCTCGACGCCACCGAGCACGCGCAGCTTCCGGCGTACGGGGCGGCGATGGTCTGGTTCGTCCTCCAGCTCACGGCGCTCACCCTGGCGGTGCTGGCGATCCGCGCCCACCGGGAGAAGCGACGCGACTCACCCGAGCCGCCCTGACGCCGGCCGTGCGTCGGCCGGAGGGGAGCCTCACGGTGCGAGCTCGAGCACGAGGTCGCGCGTGATCTCCGCGCGCCCCGGCGCACGCAGCTCGAGTCGCACGCGATAGCGTCCGGGGGGGAGCGGAGGCAGCTCGAGCTCGACGCTGCGTAGCGCGGGGCTGGTCCGCTCGGGCCCGGCCTCCCTCCACTCGAGCCGCTGAGTGCGTTCCGGCCCGATCAGACGCAGCCAACGCGCGGCCCGCAGCAGCACGCCCTCGTCGGCCCTGGAGACGGTGAGAGTGTAGGAGAGCTCCTCGTCACGGTAGCCGATTCCGAACAGCTCCCACGCGACGCCGATCCGCTCCCCCGTGCGGATGCGGCGGCTCGGCAGCGCCCGAGTGGCCGCGTCCTCCAGCGAAGCCTCCGGTGAGAGCGCGCCGTCCACGAGCAGCAGGTCGGAGACGGTGAGGACGTCTGGGGGGAGCGGCGGTCGGTCGATCCCTACGCGCGCACGACCGGCGCGCCGGCGAGAACACCTCGAGGCTCGCGACCCACCTCCCGGCGGGCGCCTCGAGCAGGAGCCCTCCGCTCTCTCCTCCGACGGCACGCACCTCGTGGACCGGGCCGGCCTGATCGTCCGGGGAGATGAGAAACAGCCCGGCCTCGTCAGGAAGGCCGCGCCAGGTGGGTGGGATGGTGTCGCGCGCGGGATGGGCGTGTCCGTCGTGGCGGCTCGTGTCCTCGGGCAGGGCCCAGGCGCCGACCACGGCGATGCGTTCGCCACGCGGGAAGACGGCCACCCGCCCTGCTCCGGGGAGCACGACCGCCGCGTACTGGGGCGCGTGCGTGGCGCGCGGGCATCGCGGGTCGGGAATCCACCCGGCCTCCGGCGCGGCCCAGGGGTCTTCAAGCGCTTCTCCGAGAGGCATCAAGGGGCGCCGCTCGGGGTGGTGCCGGCCGATCGCCGCCGCCGGTTCCGCGAGCGCGTAGGGGCTGGGCTCCGCGCGCTCCCAGGCGACCTCCCATCCATAGCGCACGGTCAGCTCCTCCAGGTCGGAGCCCCAGCTCATCCCGTACGGGTTGCGCGCCCGCTCGCGGATGCGCGAGACGGTGCGCCGCGCCCAGTGCTCCGTCAGCCGATCGTTGCCGGGAACGATCAGGAGGGGATCGGCGAGCGCCCACACGCCGCGCATGCGGCCAGCCCTCTCGCCCGGAGACAGATCGGACCACCACCTCCGGCCGGCATCGTCGAGCACGAGCTCCGGATCCCACCACGCGGCCGCCTCGCGCTCCTCCATTGCGTCGAGCGCGCGGAGGAACGCGGACCCCGCTTCGGGAAAGCGGCCGAGCGCGTGCAGCGCGAGGCCCTGGAGAGCAGCGCACCAGGCTTCCCCGATGGTGCAGGCCCGGGCACGCTCGAGCGCCTCCTCCCAGCGCCCCGCCTCCCCCAGATAGAAGACGTGCTGACCTGCGACCCACGGGTCCTCCGGCGCGAGCGCGCCGGCCTCCGCGAGCGTACCGATCAGCCCCTCGCGGGCCGCTCGCGTCCGCGGATCCTCGGGGCCCGGGTACCAGTCCCCTCCTTCGTCGTGGCGGAAGCACATACGCCCGACGATCTCATCGCACGGGCCGCCGCCGCGGTTGATATCCGGTCGCGCTCGAAGCGCGCCTGCGCGGTCCACGCGCCCTCGATCGCCTCGGCGGCGGCCTCGGAGCCCACCCCCACCGGCGCGGCCCCCGCCTGCGCGGCGGCCGGACGCGGCCAGGCCGCCGTCAGGGCGAGCATGACCGAGCGGGCACGCGCTAGCATTGCACCTCCGAAAGCATTGCGGGGGGCGCCCCTCGGGCGCCCCCCGCAACATACACCCACAGCACCGTCCCGCGGCTGCGAGCCCCTCTGCCGTACCTACACGTTCAGCGTCTCCGACATCTGGGTCACGCGACCTGCTCGTCCATCTCGCCGGTGCGGTAACCCTCCTCGCCGTGCAGCACGACGTCCAGCCCGATCCCCTCTTCGGCCACCGGGCGCCGGAGCTGGACCACCGCGCCGATCACCTTGAGCAGCACGAAGGTGCCGACGGCGCTGTACAGCGCGGCGCCGGCGATCGCGATCACCTGGGTGAGGATGATCCCAACATTGCCGTCTACCGGACCGGCCGCGCCGCCCCACACCGCGGACGCGAACACACCGGTCAGGATCGCGCCCACCGCGCCGCCCGTCCCGTGTGCGGCGAACACGTCGAGTGAGTCGTCCAGCCGCGTCCGAGTGCGATAGACGATGATGAAGTAGCTCGGAATCGCCGCGATGCCGCCCAGCGCGATGGCCGCCATCGGCCCGATGAAGCCGGCCGCCGGGGTCACGGCCACGAGTCCCACGACGATCCCGGTCGCCGCGCCCACCGCGGTGATCTTGTTCCCGCGCATCGCGTCGAGAAGCATCCACATGACCAGCGTCGCCGCCGGAGCCAGCATCGTGTTCACGAATGCGAGGGCGGCCGTCGCGTTGGCACCGAGCGCGCTGCCGCCGTTGAAGCCGAACCATCCGAACCAGAGCAGCCCGGCCCCGAGCAGCACGAGCGGAACGTTGTGCGGGGGCAGCGCCTTGCGGCCGTAGTCCTGCCGGGCGCCGACCACGAGGGCCGCCACCACCGCCGCGATGCCGGCGTTCACGTGCACGACCGTGCCACCCGCGAAGTCGAGCGCGCCGAGCGATCCCAGCCATCCGCCGCCCCATACCCAGTGGGTGATCGGCGCGTAGACCACGACGCTCCAGAGCGCGATGAAGGCCAGGTAGGGCCCGAAGCGCATGCGCTCCACCACGGCACCGGAGATCAGCGCGGCCGTGATGATCGCGAAGGTGCCCTGGAACGCCATGAACAGAAGGTGCGGAATCGACGGCGCCAGCGGCGCGCCCTCGAGTCCGACGCCGTTGAGGAACGCGAAGCCGAGTCCTCCGATCCACGGCGACCCGTCGGCGAACGCGAGCGAGTAGCCGAGCAGAGCCCAGGTGATCCCCACCACACCGAGCGAGGCAAAGCACATCATGAGCGTGTTGAGGATGTTCTTCGAGCGCACCAGCCCGCCGTAAAAGAACCCGAGGGCCGGCGTCATGAGGAGCACGAGGGCCGTGGACATGAGAACCCAGGCGGTGTCCGCGCCCGATAGCTCCACGGGCGCCGCCTGAACGGCCAAGAGCGTGAGAGCCGGGAGAGCCGGGAGAGCCATGATGATCTCCGATGTGCGGGGGTTAGAGCTGGCTACGACAACAAGTCTGGGTAGATTACCGATAGATCATAAGTAATGCAACGCCTGCCACCTTAGACGCCAAGCATTCCTAGCACTTGTAAGCTTAGGAAATAAGGCCTCCTCTCGCGCGATCGCCCAGTCCTCTCCCGGCCCGACCGAATCGACGGCTCGCTGACCGGCGATCTGGTAGTCTGTTGACATTGATAGCCTAATGAAGTAAGGTGGCACTACGATGGAAGGCTTGAACAGATAGGGGTCGTCGGGGCCGGACCTCAACGATTATGGCGGTGTCTAACCTCAGGAGGGATGATGAGCACACGCACTTGGACGTCGACGGTTGTGGCTGGACTTCTCGCGATCGCGCATCCGTTGGCAGCCCAGGAGTCGGAGGTGCCCGTGGCCTTTTCGGGCAGCGCCACGTTCGTGAACGATTACACGTTCCGCGGGATCTCCCAGACCTCCGAGGGCTCCGCCGTCCAGGCCGGTATCGATGCCGCCATGGGGTCGGCGGCATACGTCGGCCTGTGGGGATCCAGCCTGGACTTCGGTGAGGCGGACGCGGCCGGTCGGGCCACGGCGGAGATCGACATCTTCGGGGGCGTGGCGCTGCCGCTCGGCTCCGTCGACGCGGACCTCGGGATCACGTACTACAGCTATCCGGGCACCGTCGACTCCTACAACTACAACTTCGTCGAATTCGCGGTCGGGCTCAGCACGGCGATCTCGTCGGCGACCCTCGGCGCGAATATGGCATACTCGCCGGATTACTTCGCCGCGTCGGGTAGCGCCGTCTACTTGGGGGGCTCGCTCGGCATCGACGTCCCCGACACGTCGCTCTCCCTGTCCGCCACTCTCGGCCGGCAGACCATCGAGACGAACGCAAACTTCGGCACTCCGAACTACGTGGACTACTCGGTCAGCGCCAGCGTCTCGCTGCTGGGAATCGGTCTCGGTGCCGCGATCGTAGGAACGAACCTCAAGGAGAGCGACTGCTTCGGCGGCTCCGAGCTGTGCAACACGCGCGTGGTCTTGAGCATCGGGATGTAACGCCGCGTTGACGCTCATCGCGGACGCTCATCAAGAAATTCAAGAATCGTCTCGCGAGGAAACTCGAAATGAGAATGCGAAGACTGGGCAGTCTGGCGGCGGTCGGCGCGGCCCTCTTCCTGGGGGTCGCGACGGCCGCTGCCCAGGAAGCCGCCGGGCCGGCCACGGAGCAGGTCGCCATGGATACGTTGTGGGTGTTGTTCGCCGCGGCGCTTGACGTGCCCCCAGGTACGGTACCACTTCCTATGTTAGACTCAGAGCCAGCGGGGGCCCCTGGAGCTGAGGCATCCTGAGGAACCAGGGCGAAGGTCTGATCGTCTCTGGGGCCGGGGGACGCCCACCGCAGGCGCTGTG
>Ga0310123_10002337_pt1 | contig 15187 bp, 10 predicted proteins | sample CB6_AW_1057_MG_FD_203505 | JGI IMG/M metagenome (GOLD analysis project Ga0310123, IMG submission 203505) | Marine microbial communities from Western Arctic Ocean, Canada - CB6_AW_1057 | ecosystem: Environmental > Aquatic > Marine > Oceanic | place: Canada: Western Arctic Ocean | collected... | reverse complement strand
ACCCGGATCATTCGTACATGGGCGTGGCGCGCTGGCCGGACAACAGCCATCGGTTCTCGCTTAGCTATTACAGCAATGCCATTGCCAACGAGGATCCAGCGATTGACCAATGGACACACCCCGACATCTACGTGGCGGACGTCCTCTTCGGCGCTGAATTCATTGATGAGATGTTGGTGAGCGATCTCGTGGAGACCGATCGCGGCCTGGAGGAGGCTGCGCTGCCGGATCCCAAGTCGGGAGTACTGAAATTTCGTCCCGTGCACATACCGGAGCCAGGTCCGCCTGCTGCAGTGGGCCAGAACTTCATTGATGCCCACGAGATCATCCGGGACCGGGCCGGTCTTGTCTACTTCGTCAAGGACATCGATGTCGGCCCGTGGGACCGGGTCGATGTTCACCTCGGCTATGACGGCCCGGTGAAAGTGTGGTGGAACGGCCGGGCAGTTTTTGAAGGCCCCGGTTCCAGCCCGGCGAAGCAGGATACCACGTCGCTGCACCTGGAGTCGAGGCACGGCTCGAACCAGCTCGCAGTTGTCCTTGACACCAGTGGCGGCGAAGCGCGGGGAATTTATGCGCGGTGTGAACGGGCCTGGAACGACACTGTTCAGCCATCCGTCAGTTGACGGACGGTCCCGGGATCGTCCGTTTGAAAACGGCGGCTTATGTCAACACTAGACGTTCACAAGCAACTGCACGACCGTCAGGGGTTCGCCATCATTTCGGAAGACAAACCGGTTGCTACCGGGGCGCAGCATATCAGAAGTGGCAAGGAACTCGACAGCCTGGAGTTCTTTGGCCGATCCGGCAGGCACGGCGGGCCGGATCGATGCTGCCTTTCCGATGGAAAATTCGTTGATGTGGATCCGGCACTTCTCCATAACGTCGACGACGTTTCCTTCCACAATTATCTCCACCTTGACGGGTTGTCCCGCGGGTTCGGATCCGATAAAGATGTCGAATGCCTGCGGGCGGCCTAACGGCGCTAACCGCGGCACTTGGAAAGGCCCATCACCGGTATACAGGCCGTCGATGCCGCCTGCCATCAGGCAGTAAGTCTTGGGTTTGCCCTGCAAACTGTCAGGATCCCGGAGTTGGCCCAGTGCGGCAAACAACGGGTCACGCCCATATTCCTGTGAAACAAAGAAGTTGAAAATATATATGCCGTCGGCACCGCCGGCATATTGCGCCGCGGCAAAACCGCGCAACAGACCTTCATCAAGCCCCATGATCCCCTGAATCCCTTCAAAGCAATAGCCCCAGAATTCCGCCCCCGCGTAGATTACAATGTCATCACCAACCAGCTGCCGAAATGCACCGATGTCCATGTCCCACGCCGTGTTGAAATGTGCGGTCACCACGATCGCGTCCACCAGGTGCTCTTGTGCCCACGCCGCCGCATCGAGTCCGAGGTCGCAGCCGGCAGCCGGCGTCACCGGCACGCGCGCCTGCAGGGACATGCCCGCCGGCAGCAGCCGCCGTACCTCTCGCACGAATCCTGTCATGACCTCACAATATAGATCGGCAGTGTCCTGCGGAAAAAAGTGCGGAGACCGCATGAAGTCGATTTCGAGCACTTCAAAGCTGTAGTCGCTTACAAGCTCACGGATCAACTTCAGATAATGTTCGCGAACTTCCGGCCGGCGGTAATCCAATGCACGGATGACTTTATACGGGCCAAAGGACATGTAGTTCCCCGGCAACTGCCACTCCGGGTGCTGCCTGAAGAAATCACTGAGAAACGGGTGATCGGGCCATGGCGTGCGATGTGTATCGTTCATGCGTACCGAGACGCCGGCGGCGATATCAACCTGCCGACAGCGCTGCAGAGCGCGCGCCAAGTAATTACATCCCTGGTCGGCAAGGCTTTTCAGCTGCTTAACAATGGCCCGATCGCTGTCATCCATCTGCCCCGTATCGGATTCAAGCCCGTCCCAATAATTCTGCCAGACTTTACTGGGGTAGCTGACTCGTTGGCAGTTGGGATTAATGAGCATCAAATCCGCTCCGCCCTGCGCCACCTCGTCCACCATTTGATCAACATGTGCCGGCGTTAACTTTTCCTTGGTACGACCAAAAAGGTGAGAGCAATCCTGGTTGTAAATGACCCGGTACGGTATCTTTGGCATGTTTTCTCCTTATTATCTTGACGTCATGCTGAAAACTCCTCTCTCCCGGCCGTCAGATTTGTTCTCCAGAAAATATTTCTGTGCGAACTTTTCCGGGTCTGTGTCGAGAAGCTTTATCGCCGAGGAACAGGGCTCATCCGTGCCCTGATTTTCTATATCGGTATTGAGGATACGCTTGAGTTCGCGCAGAACGCGTTTCGGCACGGGCTGCTCCTTTTCAAAACAACGGCGAATGATCATAGTCAGGTTTGTTTCCCTCAGGTGGTAGACATACGACAGGGTCCGCCGCTGCCACTCCCGACAATCCGTAAGCCCGAGACTGAAATCGCTGCGCAGCGCCTCCGGAACTTTATCGCGAATTGAATCGCCCAGTTTGAGCGCCTCCTCGAGCCGCCCGGCCGCGAGTTCGCACTGAAGCTGAATGTCCTCGAGCATCCAGGGGTCGGGCTGAGCATTGTCGGCCTTCATAAAAATGGCGCGGCGGGATGACTCCCACGAAGGTGTGTGGGTCTGTTGACCGCGTACAAAAGCAGCAGTCATGCTGTGCGACGGATCGCACTTGCCGATCTCACGAATGAACCATGATGCGTACCAGGGGAACAGTTCCATGGCTGCGCTCTGCGCGCGCCAGAACGAAATGACCTCATCTGCGCATTGCCCATAGACCCCGGCGATCTCCCGCAGCGCCGCCTCTTCAGAAATGCGAGGCTTGGAAAAAAAAAGCGAAGTCATCCGTAAATCAGGGTCTTCCTTCACGGGAATGAGGCCGTAGTACTCTTTGATACCGGCAACATCGAGGGCGGCAATATCCCGCAGGCCGCGGAGGGTAACCAATGGCCGGCACAGGTGTAGGAAGGGCTCTACTTCTTCAGTGGCACCGCCAAGGAAGTGTTCTACCATGACCGGTATCCCTGCTTCTTTAGCCATCCGGACGGCGATCTTTAGCCAGCGATCCACAGGCATTGTTGCCATGACTTCTGCGAGATTGGAATGCAACGCCAGACCGACGCAGGATGGATCCAGAAGCTTGATCGATTGCAGGGTTTGTCCGGCGGACAATTCCCAGGGCTCCCACCAGAGTCTGTCTCCATTATTCCGACCTTGCCAGGTCTCTGCCAGCAGATTAACGAACTCGCTGACTCGCGCGTGAACCGGGATCCCGATGCATCGCGGACAATCCCCGAATTCGCTACATAACCACGCGTCCTGATCGTAGGTATACAAAAGGATGTCGTCCACACCCGGAAACTGTTCAATAAACGCCTCAAGAAGTGCGACATACAGCTTTTTCACCGGCGCATCAATCAGACAGTTGGGAGGGGAATCCAAAACCGTAAGGTGGGCATTGTAGGGCGCACCAAAATGGAAGATCGTACGCAGTCCTGCCGTTCTGCAAAGAGCTATTCGTTCTTTGAGAATAGCGCCACGCTTCTCGATATGTGACTTTTCTTGGGCGGACATCGCCGGTCGCGTCGGTTTGTGTTCCCCCTGCACTCGCAACGGATCCACAACGTCTTCGAGGTTCAGCGGCTCATCAGCGGGCCTATTGCCCCAGGCGATATTCAATTGAACACAATTGAATCCCAGATCCACAAGCTTCTGAATATTGTCTTGCGTCCAAGGTACGTCCGGTTTCGCGGGACAGCCAAGAAACCCTGTTCTATATGAAAATTCCATTTTAGAAATTAATCGGTTCCCGGTCTTTGTCCATAACCTGATAGGAAAGGCGTCGTCGTATCTACCACATCGGATGTGCTACACGTCCTTACATGACCATCACCACAATGCGAATTTTCTCGTCCGTTGTACCGGAAACGGATACCCTGGCCATTAGAACGGGGGGTCGGCTGTACGGGGTGTGACTGCCAACACGGCCCATTCAAGGTTGGGGTATTGAGGCGGATAATAAGTGGGATCAGCTTGCCGAATCAGCCGATCCGCGAATGGTATTTAGTACGTCTGTATAAGGAAGTAGCCAGCGGGTGATTGCAACTGTGGGTCGAACCAGTTTCAGCCGCAAGCACGCGAAGGGCGATATGCCGTGGAACCCACTCAGCCGGGCAGACAAGCATGTCAGGCACGCCGATTTAGCCGCCATTGATAAGCGGCTCGGTCCAAAAACCTCCGGGAGCGGATTATAGATAGAGAAAGATCCAGTCGTCGTTATCATCGGCATAATACTGGTGTGCAAGACTTGTGTTTTTAAGATGGTTTATATTAGGTGAGGTCCTTGGCGCTGGATTTGGCATCGTTCAATACCGGCAGTAAAATCGACGCCAAGATGGCGACAATCGCGATTGCCACGAGCAGTTCAATCAGCGTGAACCTGATTGAGAATTTGCTCTCGCCGTCGCTTTCGTCCCTTGGCGAACATCGTAGCTTCCGCCGTCGCCTACGGGATGTGGCGAGAAAAGATGGCGGGCTTTGCCACCAACAGTCCGATTAACATAACATCATTTTTTTTTTTTACCGCCTTCATCTTTTGCGCGCAATTTTCTCGCCGAGCGGCGCAACACATTCATGTTGTATCGCGACTTCAGGCGTGCCCAAAAAATGCGCACAGGCACAGCGTTTGAGATGGCCAATAACACTTTGCCGATGTTAAATCCAAGGGTCAAGTTGTTCCGGCTAAGAGCCTGTCCGGAAATAACTGTGACATTTCGGGCCCAGCCTTGCGCCAGGTTTGTTCGATGCGATTGGCGAAGCCACAGTCAAATCAAGTTTTATCTCCGCAGGACGCGCCAATCGTCCTCGTCCTCGGATCGATCAACAAGGACGACGGAACCATTCATTGCGCGGTCTGTTTCAGATTCGGTCGGTTCGTACACCCTGTACTATCCCTTCTGCCGGTACAAGTCGGGACAAACGGCTGCTCGCATGGCTGTTGTGTTCAGCCCGCCGCCGAGAAACGAATTCAGGATTTCGACCTGCTGCGCGTGGTCCTGCAGCACCTCAGTGTACGCCACATTGAGAACCGAAAAGTTCGGTTGTCTCGATAACCATTGAGCGATTTCCTGCTGCTCGCGCGCGAACAGGTTCTCGAGGTTTTCATCATCCAGCGAGGTGCCGGCCTGCCCGTTGCTCGCGAGCATGGATTTCTGTGACGCAATTACTTCCGGCAACGGGCGCTGCATGAAAATGACCCGGTATCGGTAATCGGCCGGCAGGTCACGCAGCAACAGGTATACCATCTTTACGGCTTTGCCGTTTGCCGCATTTAACCAGGACGGATCCTGCTTCGTACGCTTGACCGGTTCGAATTCGTAATACCCGCGCGGATTGTCGTCATCGGCCTGGCGGACGTTGTCAGTTAGGATCGGTACGCCGCCGGCCTGCAGCATTTGCATCATCATGGACGTACCGGACCGCGGCAGGCCGGAGACGATGGTGATTGAATCGGTGATCAAAACTGCACCTTTACGATCGGTTTGAGCAGCCACGCACTCAGGCATGACACGATCAAAAACGTGCCCCACCAGGGTATGTTGAAGTTGAGGACCGACGTGATACGCGCCCGATGATGCACAACCACGGCGCGCGCCGGCGAAGAACTCGGAAACGCAGACTCGGCGGGATGCAGGAGCTGCTCGAACCAATTGCGGCCGGGCCGCTTGGTGCCGACCGGGATCAACGATGTCGGGCGCTCCGCGACCGCAATCTTTTTCTCAATTGTCTCATCGCCGAGATCCCATCCGACATCGAATGACGTCGGATGGTGCGAAGAAATCCGCCAGTAGATCGTGTGTTCCACAGAATCCCGCATGGGCGGCGTTTCCACATTGACCGACGCCGGTACCTGGATTGCGACATTCTGGTGTTGATTCCACGAGTCCGGCGAAAGTCGCAGCTCGACAATGGCGGACTCATCCGCCTGCAATGGCGCATGTTCGAATCGCAGCCCAAGCTGCGCAAGCAGCAGCGACAACGGTACGATCAGCACGACCATCGGCGGAAGCGAATGCCACAACCGCCGAGCGACGACCCCCAGGAGCGCAAGCAGGCAACGCAGAGTCACACCCAGATCGTCCTGAAACAGTTTGATCGCCAGAACGTTGGCGCGGGTCTGATCGGCGACCGCCACCAGGGCACGCTGGTTCGAGGTAAACCGAAACACCAGCGCCATTGTTATTCCTGTGATCACCGACCAGACCAACAGCGTGGCCAACGGCGGCAATCTCTCGAAGGGCGCCATCAGTACGCCGAACAGGGCCGTCATGATGTGATTCAATAAATTCACTCGATGTATCCGAGTCCGCGCAGCTGTTTCTTTATCTCATCGTCGTCCTGGCTGCGCTCGAGATTGGCCACTTCCTGGTCAAGCACATGGACGATGAACTCTTCCGTCGATGCGTAGCCGCCCGCTACGGCAGCCTTCTCGAGGCGCGCGTAAAGGCTTCCCTCGATCTTTACCTTCACGGTCGATCCAAACATGTTGCGTCTCCTGAGAAACTTGTTTCTGGGTTTTAGGTGTTCCGGGACCGGTAGATTGCAGTCATCCCGCTGGATGGCGAGCGTCAGCGCGAGCCGCTACAACGTCGCACCGGCTCGCGGGGACGCTCGCCATCCAAGCGTGGATCCGGCTGCCAAGTCTCAACCTGTAATAACCGAGTCGCCGCGCGCTCCCGAGAAACTTAAACTTTAGTACTGTCGTTGTATTTTTGCGTAATACCTTGCAGACGAATATGTTGTAGTCACGGCTGTCCCCAACCGTGACTACCGGTTGTATCCGTGGCAACCGAATACCGCTGCGGATCACGTGACCATTCCGCATGCGGGACACGTGGGCGGAGTCCGCAGTTCCGTGTCCGCGGCGGTGGCGTTTCTCAGGGCGCCGCAAACAGATTACGCCCAGTCATCTCAGCTGCCGGTTCAATTTCGAAAAAACGGGAGACGGTGACGGCGATATCCGACAGTTTCGGATCAATTATCCGCACTTGGCGATTCGTATACAATACACCGGGTACCAGATCGGCAGCGACGCAATGGTCACCACTCCAGCGGTCGAGATTATCCTCGAACACGATCTTTGGGATGCCGCCAAGGGCCGTGCTCCAGCCGCCGCGGTAGTTATCCGCGTAGCCGATGATAAGATCGGGCGCGAGCTCCGGGTCAGCACCGGGAAACACCTCATCGACACGATCGACCTGTGCGATCGCAGGTGAGCCATCGACGTCGTGTAGAGTCAGGAGTTTCGACCCGAGCTCGGTAAGCAACGCGTCCGTTGATACACCCCGTGGTACAATACCATGTTTCTCGCGCCCTTGCTGATTTACGAACAGCCCGTTGATCCCGAAGGCATAGGCCCGGGTTTTCGACCAGTCCACGTCTTGAAACAGTGACGCCTCGGCCTGCGTCCCCGGCCGCTTCAGTGCCAGGTACCCATTCTCGAGAAGCCAGGTGTTGAGGTGCACGGAACGCCGGAAGCTGGTGAAGCCGTGATCGGAAAGAACGATCACCGTATCCGACTCATGCAGTGTCTCGAGCGCCTGGCCGAGCAGGGCATCCATTTGTATATAGCAGTCGTCGATGACGTTGGCATATCGGTTACCCTGGGCCGGGTCGCGACCGGGGTGCGCGGGATCTCGGTCGCGCCAGAATATGTGTGACAGCAAGTCCGGCGTGCCGAAGTAGAAAAACAGGAACCCGCTCTCGAACTGTTCCAAAGCATAGCGGTACTGACGTTTGCGCTCCGCTAGTACAAGGTCCACCTGCTGCAGGAATTCGTCTTCGTTAAACGCGCTTGTGCGGATGGCTTTGGCGTCTTCGGGAATTCCGGTGGTGTAGTAGCGCCCGGTCGCCTGCGCAAGTTTTTGCGAGAAATTCGGCGGCGTGCTGATTGCCGTAACCGGTCGCTGAGGGTCAATATTTATCGGGCTCACATACAGTTTTAGTTTCGGGTGAACGGAATAGGCATAAAAGCGCACCATGGCGGGCACCGATACCGGTACTTGCAAGGCCTCGAATATCGCCGTGCCGGGAAGACCGGTGTCAAGATCGATCGGCAGCCAGTCGCTCCATTCACCGGGATTGAGCAGGATCAAGTGCGAGCCGACCGTGATCTTGGCGACCTCGGCCTGCGGGTCTCGAACGACTTCGAAATCAATGCTGAGCGGCGGCACATAGCCGTACTCATCCGGCCGGCGCAGGGGATTCTCCGGTCCGAACAAAATACCCTTGCCCCGGTGATCGAAAAGAGTGAGGTTGACAAACTTTCCGCCCGCTACACTCTTGGGCACCAACGGTGCGTCCGGTGTAAAGATTGTGAATTCGCCGTAGGTGCCCAGGAGATCAGGTGTGCCCATGCCGCTGAGACATTTGAAATATCCCGGCCCCGGCACCTGCATTGGTGGATAGTTCGCGGGGATTCGATAGATCGTGGCATCTACGCCATTTGCGATTAATCGCTGCCAGAATGTGGGTCCGCGTCGCAGCAACACGTTTCGGCCCGCGGATAACGGAATGCGCCATTGCCCCATCTCGATCGTCCGGTCGCTGGCGGGCGGTTCGACTCGCGAGGTGGAGAGAAATGGACGAATCGGCATGTCCTTCTCGGTCGGATTCGGGTGACGATGAATGAAGTCGAATATCTGATGCGTCCCCGCGTGGTTGCCGCAGATCACGTTTGACCAGGCAACCGGACTTTGCGGCGGCGTGCTGGTGGCGAGCGGCATGAACGAACCGGTCGCTGCGAGGCTGCTGAAATGGGGGAGCTTCCCGGCTGCCATAAGCTGCTTGCACAGTCGCGGATCCAGACCGTCGAAACCCAACATCAGCAGCCGTGGTGCACCGTCGTCCGTCGCCCGTGCGGCATCGTCGCACCCCAAAAAGGAAAAGCAGCACAGGCAGAGCAACGTCCATCGCCGGATACGCTTCTTTGAAAACTGCGATTCGTTGCTGTACGATGAGTTGTACGAAACCATGTTACAGCTCTCATTCACAATAGCGATTTTCCGTCCATATAGGCCGGCTTTGCAACACCCAGCAATTCCAGCGTAGTCGGTGCGAGATCCATAATACTGGCGCCGTCGCCGTTGAGCTGACGGTTGCTGAATATGACGCCGGGCACAACATCGGGATGCACACAGTGATCGCCGCTCCAGGCGTTCGTATTGGGCGAAAAAACAGTCGCGCCGCATTTGCCGACGGCAGCATCCCAGGCCACACGATAGCCGACATCGTAGCCGATGATTATATCCGGCGCAGCGTCGACGTACGGGCCACTGTAGGCTTTGTGGCGCGGGATGGCTTCACGGATCGCAGTCTCTTCTGTCTCGGGGTCCTGTAGCCCGGTCAGTTTCTCCGTCAATTCAGCGATCAGTCCGTCGGCTTCGCTGCCATCCACGACGATGCCCGCCGCCTCTCGACCCTGGCGGTTGATGTAGATGCCGGCCAGCCCGATCGCATAGGCTTTTGTCCGGCTCCAGTCCACATCCGCCAGGTACTGTCGATCGGATTCGACAGCGTCGTCCCGGAGTTTAAAATAACCGTTGGCCAGCAGCCAGGCGTTGAGGTCGACGTTGCGGCGGAACGGTTTGAAGCCGTGGTCGGACAACACGATCAATGCGGTATCGTCGTTGAGTTGGTCCATTACCGCGCCGACGGTCGCATCCATTCTGCAGTACATATCGCGGATGGCGTTCGGGTGTGAGTTCGGTTGGTTCTGTAACGCCGGATGATCGCGATCGATAAATCGCCAGAACATGTGTTGTATTCGATCCGGCGCATCGAATACACAAGTCACCATACCCCGCTTGACCCGTTGCAGGGCATCGAGTAGCATGCGCTGCCGTTCCTCGTGAATGTTGTACGCCTGCACCAGAAAAGCGTCTTCGTCGATAACTTTCTCGGACAGGGACCACGTATCCTCCGCGAGTCCGAGTGTTGCGTACGTGCCCAGCAGCTTGGCCAGATAGGTCGAATACGTCCGCGGTTGCGAAATCGGCATCACGGGCTTGTCCGGGTCTATCTGTACCGGTGTGCAGTACATCTCGAACGACGGATCAAACCGCTTGAGGAGAAAGCGGCACACGCCGTTTATTTTCAGACCGGCGGCGGCGGGGAAGCGCACGCGCACCCATTCGCTATAGGCTCTCAGGGGCAGGGGGATCTTTTGTCCACCGATGCGGAGAACGACTTTATCCTTGACGCTATGGGTGACCGAGAATGGCACTCGAATCTCCGGTCGATCCTTGCGTAGGGCGTTCGTCGGACCGACCAGCTCCCCGCGGATTTGATTGCCTTCGCGTGTCACCCGATGGCGTTCGCCGCCGATGTCGCCATCGGGTATTGCCCCGGGCTCATCGCTTTCGGTGTAATAGGCGAACATCCCTTGCGTACCCCGCAAGTCCGGCACACACATCGCGGACAGTTGCACGCCGTAAAATTCATCGGGCGGGAACGAGATTGGGACTCGCAACACAGCGCTGAAAATACCGGCCTCCCCAAGCACATTCCAGAATGGCTTGCTTTTGCGCAACGGCGTTATCGTCGGCCTAGACAGCGGGATTACGTACCGGCCGATCCGTACCGATCTGCGGGGCTGCTCGATTCGTACTGACGAAATTCGGGGCCGGTAATCGGTCGGATTACGATCGATAAAATCGAAGATGTTGTGCTTGCCCGGATTCGTCCCGGTGGTGAATGACGACCAGGCAACGGGCGACAGTGGCGGGCACGTCGTGGCCAACTCCGTGTAGGTGCCGTTTGCCTTCAGTTTAGCCAGGTTCGGCAGTAGTCCTTCGTCGAGGTATTGCCGGGTTAGCGCCGGTTCCAAACCGTCGAGCCCGACGATCACAACGCGCTTGACCAGTGCGTTTGCCGCTGCCTTCCGTCCGCGCAACGCCCGCCAGAGCCGCCGAATCGGCCACGTCAGAATTGCGAAGATGGCAGTCAGAGTTGCCGACAGTACGGCAACAAACGAGCCGAATAAGGCAATGCCGGCGCCGGGCCCGATATAGGCAAGCTGTATATCCGACGCCGTCGGAACCTCGCGCCGTGCTGCGTAGACTGCGGCGACCAGCGCGAAACCCCAGAGGATTGCACAGTTCTTCAGCTGTGAACCGCTTCTCTGTCCAGTGACACTCGAATCCGCCACGAAACCTCCTCTGACGCTCGACAACTCTCCTGATAATTAACGACCGGCCAACCAACGGTTCAAGGAAAGTAGGCCAACGGTTGGCAATAGCAATACATGCGGATGGAAGAAGAGACGGCCGAGCTGGAGGAACTGAAGAACTCGCCGTACTGGTTTTGGTGCGAAATTCAACTTTTTCGTGCCCGATGCCGTCTTGGCTGCGAGCCGGAAAGGGACGCCGCCCATTCCGCATGCGGGATGGGCGACTCTTGTTCGAAGACCTTTTCAGCCACAGGCTGATTCCGTGAGGGACGTTGTCCCGTCCCATAGGGACTCATGTCCGCTGCGGCGGAAACTTTCGTTGGTAGTCGGACAGTCCAAAGTAGCACAGGCTTCTAGCCTGTGATTACAGGTTGGAAGCCTGCCACGTGATGCTACAATCGCCCGGTCCGTGCAACCGATGCCTGAACGGATAATCAAAGTTTCTGAGGAGCACCCGTCCGCCGCGTTGCGGTGCGATTCGTCTCCGTTAGCCGTCGGCTGACGGACCGCCCTCCAGGGAATCCGAAAATCGGGTGTTTGGTCAGTCACTATATCGATGTGCTCTCCAATTCCGCGCAATGAACCACCGCCACCTCCCAGGGGGCGATCCGGAGTTCGAATTGGTTGTCGTCCACCGCCACTTCCGCCCCGGAGAGCAGATCGTTCACCCTGCCTGTCCGCCATGAAGGCCGCAGCTTCACGCATGCCTCCGTGCGTTCGATATTGAACACAAACACCAGCCACCCCCCTTGTCGCGACCGCCGAGCGACGGGAACGGCGCGATCCCCATCCACTGCTATCGGCGGCTCGATACCCGCTTCGGCGGCCAGCCCGTGAACGATGTTCGCAACTCCGACATCGCCGAAGCCCGCTGAGAGTGTCAGCCCGAACCAGGTGAAACGACCATCGGCGCTGCGTACTCCGAGGGTCTCGTCGCCGAGTTGCAAGATCGCCTCGGTGTCTCCCAGGGGATCCAGCACTGCATACCCGCACGGCGAGGTGATCGCTACTTTCCCGTACGGCGTCTCCAGCACATTCTGCCCCTGCTCGATGTCGTGCTCGGTCAGGGCCGAGAAATCCGCCACTCGCACCCCGAGCCGCTCGGCAAAGCCTTCGGGCGGGCAATAGCTCGACTGCCCATCCGCGGAGTACATACCGAAGCTGCCCTCGAAAATCAGTCGTGTCTCAGGGCTTTCTTCCAGGGTACGCGCGATCCGCTCCCGGGTCACATCATCCATCAGCGCCACGTTTGGTAGAAAGATCAACCGGTAACCGGACCAGTCCATGCGGGGCGTCAGCAGGTCAGCCGGGATGCCGCTTTTCCACAAGGTGCGGTACACGCCGAGCAGGTCACCGTTATAGCGCACGCTGTCGTTGTTGAAGCAAAACAGTTCGTGGGAAATGGCGTGGTAGACAATGCCGATGTCGGCACGTGGGAACTCCAGCGGCAAGTGTTCCCCCATCCCGTCGATTTTTGCGATGACGTCACTGGCCGCCTCGAGACGGGCGGTCGGTTGACCGTCCAATGCGGTCAGGTTGTATCCGGGCGCCTCGAAGCTGAGGTACTCCGGCCGGTACTGCCAGAACATGGCGCCGGCCGCTCCGCCCGCCAGGGACATCCACACCAGCATGGTCAGTTCGCGCGGGTCCGTCTGTTTCTTCCAAGTGGTCCCGGCGCGCGACATACCGGCGTAAATCTCTTCGTTCCACCAGCGCCCCTGTGAGCCGATGGCGCGCGACCAGTCAAAGATAAAAGCGCGCTGCACAACCTTGTCGGGTGACTTCGGCGTGAGCAGATTGTTGGAGGGCATGGACATGCCCCAGCTATCGGCCTCGCGGGCGCACATCTCGTCCCACGGCCCGGGGATATCCACACCGTGAATACGCAATTCGTGATGCGGATCGATCTGGCGAGTCTCGTCCACCATCCAGCGCAGTTTGTCGACGAGATTCTCATAGTTGAAACGCCGGAACATCAGCATCTCAACCACGTTGTCGTTGTAGCGTGGCGGCTCCACCTCTTCCCAGGACTGGTAGCGGCGCAGGAAGCGTTGATTCAATTCGTCCAGCGAGAACTGTGCTTTCAGCCACTCTTTGTAACGCGCCAAGGAGTTCTTGCAGTAGCAGGGAAAACCGTCCGTCGTCCCGATCGGAGAAATCCCATCCCACAAGCCCCAGAGGAGTAGATTGGGGCGATCCCTGTAGCGTTGCACCACGTGGCGCAGCAATCCGCCGCCGTATTGGCGCCAGGCCGGGTGATCGTAGCAATGGCGCATACCGCCGTGCGGATATGCCGCATGCCCGTGGATGTCGGTCGGTTTACCGAAACGGTCCACGGCGCAAATGTCCGGGTGCTCGCGCGTCAACCAGTCAGGGCAGCAACCATGTGTGGCCAGGGTGATGTCCAGCCATACGAACAAGCCATGCTTTTCCGCCAGGTCGAAGAGGCGGTCGAAATCATCCAGTTCGTAGTGGCCGGGCCGTGGCTCCATCCAGTTCCAATAGCTGAAGCTGCGCACGATCCGCAACCCGGCCGCCTTGATCCGCGCGAAGTCCTCGTCCCACACCTCCTGCCTGGGCGTCGGTGCGCGGTAGTACTCGACTCCGATTGGAAACGGGGTCTCCGGATGCACCTTGAATCCTGATTCAGAAACACTGCTTGCCATAATATCTCGGCTGGGTTATGGGCTTGTCCAATCTCATTTGCCACGGGGGCGCTTGACGCGGTGATGAGAACCCCCTGGGGTCTCAGGCAACCGGACCGTGCCCTTCGATATTAGCAATCCAACGGAGTTTTGCGCCTATCGAGCGCAATGCTTCCGGAGTCCGAATGTGATCCGGTTGCCGGATGGGCAGTATCGAATGTATGTCGAGGGCAGGACCGAGCCGGCAAACCGATCGGATCTTGTGAGACTCGGCGCCTGTTAACTAATAGAACGGTACCCACACATGACTTTCCGGACCGTCGAATCCGACGTACGATCCTCTAAACCCCCCTTCGAATAGTCGATCCTGGTCAAGCTATCTCGACGTGGCCATCGGCGTAAACAGTATTTGCCCGCCTTGCATGTCTTAAATGACCACTGCCGGTTTCTAGGCTGCCTCTGTGCCACATTCTTACAATTTGAAGGCTTGCAAGCCCAAAATTGTTATTGCATGAATCAATTACCATGGGTTGGTTCGAGGGCTCTGACATCCGACTCAGGTTATAAAACCTTCTATCGCCGGGGAGTTGATAATCGAGATGATACTCCAGATCATCAACAAGGGCCCCATACGTAAACCAAGGTTGGGCAGGGTCAAATCTATAGGGGGCGAGACTGGGACAGCTAAAGGTTTCTGTGCCCTGAATATAATCATACCAATAAAGGCGGTCATACCACCAGATATTGCCATTGTCATCGGTCTGTTGCCCCTGCCCCCCCCCTGCCACTGCATCGCCAAGAACCACGAATCATGATCATCCGCATACATCTGGACGCCAAGAGTATTTTGTTTCTGGTTCGAGACGCAAATAACCGCCAAGGCATTCTCCTTGGCCCGAGAGAGCGCCGGTAAAAGCATGGACGCCAGAATGGTGATGATGGCGATCACCACGAGCAATTCAATCAGGGTGAAACGGTGTTTGACGCTCGGGATGTTAAGACTCGGCAGTAGCCCCCCCCCCCGTGCAGCCGCCGGGATCGAATTGTCATGAACGGGGTCGAAGGAAGCCTGACAATGGGTAGTTCTATCAAGGCTGCCTTGCATTTCCTGGTTTGCATCATGGGACTCCAAATTCGATATTTGGATGTGGACCGCGCCGAGCCAACAGGCAGCGATTTGGTGGTTGGCGCTTGATAACCTTAACCACGTAAAAAAAAGACGTCAGTGACCTGTACATCAACATTGCAATATTTCCAAGATCACTACACCAAAATTTATTAATAAGGATGTTCCGGTT
>Ga0310123_10002336_pt1 | contig 15188 bp, 12 predicted proteins | sample CB6_AW_1057_MG_FD_203505 | JGI IMG/M metagenome (GOLD analysis project Ga0310123, IMG submission 203505) | Marine microbial communities from Western Arctic Ocean, Canada - CB6_AW_1057 | ecosystem: Environmental > Aquatic > Marine > Oceanic | place: Canada: Western Arctic Ocean | collected... | reverse complement strand
ACTAGCTGATTCTATTCTACTTTTAACCGGACAGTAGTGGGCCAAACTGAACGTCCTTGGCCTGTGTTTCTGGGATCCTCAGCTCCGCCTTGAGCCGCCGCGGGTCGGAAACGCGCGCCAGCGGTGTGCCAGGAGTGACAAGCTGGCCGACCTCCACCTCCAACTGCTGCAACACGCCCCGCGCGCCTGCCCGCACCTTGAGTTTGTCGAACTGGCCCCTTCTCAGCTCCATCAGCCCCCGAGCCTGATCGATACGGGCCTGCTGAGCCGCAAGCTGGGCCTCGACCGCCGGATCTCGAATCGACACACGTTCGTGCTCGAGCCGCAGCCGTTTAGCCAGTTGTTCCGCGTTGGCGCGAGAGATCGTCAGATTGAGGTTTGGAATGAGTCCTTCCTCGGCAAGCTCCTGATCCGCTTCGAAACGAGCCTGGGCCTCGCTATACTCGGCTTCGACCTGAGCGGCCATCGATTCCTGGTCGAGACGCTGGCTTTCGAGCTGCACTTTCAGATTGGCGTAGTCGGCTTCGGTCGCTTTCAGTTGCGATTCGGCATCCCATACGAGTTGCTCCAGCAGCGGGCTGCTCAACTCCAAAAGAACCGTATCCGGCTCGACGGGCGAACCCGGCAGCACGAGCCGGCGTTCGACACGGCCTTCGTCACTCGCTGGAATCAACAGGATCTCTTCGGGAACCAGAGCGCCTAAACCGCGAACTTGCCGCAGCATGGGACCTCGCTTGACCTCGTCGATGAACACGGTGGCGCGTTCGACGGCCGGAGCCGCAGGCTCGAGTTTTGAAAGCCCGTAGGTGACGACACCCAGTAGCAGCACGGCAAAAACGGTATAAATCACCCGCCGCACGCGGCGTTTCCTGGAGAAATTCTTGCGCTGTATATCCACCTAACTTCCCGTTACCCTTGAATTGCCGCCATCCAATCCCTTTCTTAGCAACTGGAGGGCCACTGGAGTTCCCAAAGTAAACTATTGCAACAAAACAAGTTATCTTTCTGGCCCCGGAAAACTCGCAGCCTGACTGTCCGTTTATGGAACGACTTGATCTCGCTACCGAGATAGCCCCGAGATAGCCGATGCACGAGCTCTCTCCAATCGGTCATCCGGGCACCAGCGGTACCAGCGGCAGCCGCAACTCCGCTTCGCAGCCCGAGCGATCGGTCCGATTCCGCAAAGTCAGACTGCCTCCGTGATTCTCGGCGATCTTGCGGCAGAGCACAAGCCCAATACCGGAGCCTTCTTGCTTCGTCGTAAAAAAGGGAACAAACAGATTCGCGTCACTCGTCAGACCTGGCCCCTCGTCTTGGACCGAGACAACAAGCTGAGAGTGGTTGCGGCGCCAACCCACGCTGACACCTCCACCGGTCTCCGAGGCCGCGTCGACCGCGTTCCTGACCAGATTGATCAGCAACTGATCGAGCTGATCGCGGTCAGTCTGGACGGTCAGCCCGGGGCCTCCCGTGATCTTGACCGGCTGGCGAATCTCGAGTTTGGCCACACGACTGGCCCACTCGGGAACCTCAACCGAACCGAGCGACGGCGCGGGAAGCTTGGCCAGCGTAGCGTAGGAACTCATAAACCGGCTCAAGCCCTCGGCGCGGGCCGCGATGACTTGCAAGCCCTGCCGCATGTCCTCCCGCTGGCCCTCGGTATGGGTGCCGCGGCTGAGCAAATCCTTCAGGCTCGACGCGATCGACTTGATCGGAGCCAGCGAGTTGTTCAGCTCATGACCCAGCACGCGCACGAGCCGCTGCCAGGCTTTCAATTCCTCTTCGCGCAGTTCACGGGTCAAATCGGCGAGGACCAGCAATTGATGCGGCCTGCCGTGCTCGCGAAAATTGCTCCGGCGCACGCCCCAGCGCCCCGACCCGGCCGGAAACGTCCGCTCCAGGGTCCGGGAGGGCGGTCCATCCAAACAGTCAGCAAGACCAAGCTGCTCCGCCTTCCGCTCGAGCAGCCGTTCGGGGGGCTCGGCGAGGAGTCTTTCGCCGGCACGGTTGACCAGACGCAGCCTTTGCTGGCCGTCAAACGCAAAAATCGCTACGTCGATTTCCTTCATGACCGTGCCCAATAACTTGCCCGCCTCGATCGCCCCCAGCCGCTGCTCCCTCAGCATCTCGCCCATCATGCTGACTTCGTACATCACTTCGCCCAGGGCGTCGGCTGGCTTCTCCCGAGCCCTCATGGAATAGTCACCCTCTCGCAGCGCCGCCAGCAGATTCGAGAGAGTTCGCAGCGGGTAAACCGCGCGCTCTCGAATACTGAAGGCAAACCCCAGCCAGAAACCAGTGATCAGGATCGTCAAAGTCCACTGAAATCCGCCAAAGAAATCGCCGCTCCACAAGAAATAGAGTGTGGCCGCTACGGCAGGAAGCCCCCCGATAGTGGCAAGAAGAAACAGACGCCACTCGTGAGGTATTCTGGTTCGGCGATGTTTCACAAAGCCCCGCGGGCCGCCTTATAGCCCGTGTTTCTGCAAGCGGCGATACATGGCGCTACGGCTCAGTCCCAAGGCCTTCGCCGCTTCGGTCACGCTGCCGTCATATTTCTCAAGCGCCTTCTTGATAAATAGTCGCTCGACGTCTTCGAGATCCATCTGGTCCAGCGATGGAGTTGCGTGCTCTCGGGGCTCGAGCCCCAAGTCGGCGGCTTCGACCAAGTTCCCCCGCGCCATCAGAACCGCCCTTTGGATCGCATGATCCAGTTCCCGCACGTTGCCCGGCCAACCGTGACGGCGAAGAGCATCGGCCGCGGAAGAATCAAATCCGCCGACAGGCCTCTGATAACGCCGCGAATGGGCTTCCAGAAAGTGGTTCGCCAAAAGAGAGATGTCGTCTCCACGATCGCGCAACGGCGGAAGACGGATCTCCACCGTGTTCAACCGGAACAACAGATCTTCACGGAAGCGACCCTTTTCGACTTCGGATTTCACATCCGCATTCGTCGCCGAAATCAATCGAACATCCACTTTCCGCGATTTGGAAGTGCCCACTCGTTCGACTTCGTCCGTTTCGATAACGCGCAACAGCCGGGCTTGCTGGTTCGGGCCGATATTCGCAATCTCGTCCAGAAACAGGGTGCCGCCGTTCGCCAGCTCAAACCGCCCGATTCGGTCGCTGCTGGCTCCAGTGAAGGAACCTTTCACGTGGCCGAACATCTCACTTCCGAATACGCCTTCCGCCAGGCCTCCGGCATTGACCGACACCATGGTTTGATCCGCTCGCGGCGAGATGGCATGAAGCGTCTGCGCAACAACCTCCTTGCCCGTGCCGTGCTCGCCCGTAATGAGGACGTTCGCGTCGGAGGGACCCACTCGCGCCATGACTTCGAGCGCTGGCTTCATGGCCGGGGACTCAGCGATTAGCTTCGGCAGTCCCGCACCGCGCAGGATCTTATTTTCGGCTTCAAGCCGCTGATGCTTACGAAGCGCCCCTCCCAGCTCAGCCTGCGTGCGGAGGATCGAAAGCAAACGAGCGTTACCCCAAGGCTTCTGGACGAAATCCCGGGCACCCTGGCGCATCGCCTCGACCGCGACATCCACGCTGCCCCAAGCCGTCATGACGACTACTGGAAGCGTGCTATCGAGCGCCCGGAGACGGGCTAGCAAGTCGAGACCCTCCTTGCCCGAAGTTGTGTCGCGGGCGTAGTTGAGATCCATAAGAACAACATCAAACTCTTTCTCACCGACGGCTCGGAGGATCCCCGCGGGCGAGCTGGCCGACTCGGTCTCGCAATCCTCGCTCTTGAGGAGCAGCCGGAGCGCCGTCAGAACGTCGGCCTGGTCATCGGCGATGAGAACGCTAAACATGGCGTATCAGCGGGCAGTCAAAGACAATTTTGGCGTAACGGCTCCGTGAGATCGGTAATCACTGACGATCTTCTCAAAAATCGCTGATGGATTGCTTCATTGACTCCTGCCCTCTCGATTCGGCCGGCTGCCAATTTGCCTGAAGCCTCTACTTGAACCCTACTATCCCAAGCCGCTGTCTGGCAGTCACAAGAGAGAACAGGTGACCACGTCACCTCGTGCCTTCCCGAGTAGACAGTTCGCGTGCCATCCTAAACGAAGCGCTCATCGCTGAATCCACTGGACTTCGAGCGGCAAGAACGATGCTGAGCGCGCTTTTGGGAATTGATGTGTTTCGAAACTGGGATTCGTGACCTGGTCCGCGGCTTTTCTGGCTGTGCGGCGGGCGATGTTCGTGAGCCCGCTGATCGCATTGTGGCAGACGCTGTCGGCTGCGGAGCTTGGTCCCGGAAGTGGAGCGGCTGCGTTCCGGAGTTGGGACTCTCGGGGCATAGGAAGCGTTCTAAGTAGTGATTCTTCATGGGCGATGCAGGTGGCTGGCCAATTGCTACTCTTGGCAGCATGCTGCAGGAAATCCGGCGGGCTCTCCGGCGTCTAAGGAATGATCCGCTTTATTCACTGACCGTCTTGGGCGTTCTTGGGCTGACGACTGGCGCGGCTGTCGCGCTTTTCACGGTTGTGGATCGTACCCTGCTTCAGCCGCTGCCGTACGCGGAACCGGAGCGGGTGACGCTGGTCCTTCGGCAAAGCCTTCGGGACGGGGCGAGGGGGCCGTTCTCGCCCGCCGATTTTTTGGATATGCGGGAGCGGGTGCGTTCGTTTGAGCAAATGGCGGCTTGCGAGTCTTGGTCGCCGGTGCTCACCGGGGCCGGCCAAGCGGAGCGCCTCACCGGATTGCGCGCGACGGGCGAGTTGTTCGCAATGCTAGGCGTCCCGCCGCTATTGGGACGGACTCCCGGCGTTGCTGATGACGAGCCTGGGGCTGGGCCGGTGGTGCTGATTAGCTATGGGCTGTGGCAGCGGCTCTTCGCCGCCGACCCACCCATCCCAAGCACTACGTTCCGAGTAGGAGCCGGGCGGCGGCGGGAATTTGGCAAGACCTTCGGCACGGTTATCGAGCAGCCCGAATTTCTCACCACCTCACGGTCGAAGCTTGCGATAGGCCCACCATTACTTCATTACTTCATTGCGCTTGCTCGCCGTGCTCAACGTACTGTCAAGGTACGCGTCTTTGATTGAATGAGGGTCGTCAAGCGGTGCGCGCCTCGTACTGACGGGCCTCTTACGCACTTCACCTCGCCACGTGGTGAGAAAAGCGGGCTAAATCACCCGTCCGACCGGCTCGACCTGTTCCGCGATGCCGCCGCGAAACGTCACCCGCACCGGAGGCACTCCGTCTTGCTTGCCCAAAGTGTAATCAACGATGCGGGTCTTGCCGCCGGGTGAGGACCGCACGATCTGGCCTGCTCCAGCGGCAAAGGTGACCTGAGACTCCGTCATGCCCTCTGCAACTTGATGGGCCCGGATCTTTTGCCAGTCCTCGTCACTCCAGTGACCGTATAGCTCGTGGGGGTCCTTCAAGAAAAAGACTTCATCGACGTAAAAACGTTTGCCGGTGCTGATCGGAATGGTGCAACTCCCGCCCTCTTTCTCAAACTCGAGCAGAACATCCCCTCCGCGAGCGCGCACGCCGCTGGGGACGATTTCCTCGATCGGCCCCAGCGTCTTGTCTCCGGGCTTGTAATTCCATCGATAGCCTTCCCTGACCCAGAGCGGTTTGCCCACCAGCTTGCGAGCCGACTCCAGGCTGCTCACGTAGGACTTTGGAAGGTAGACGTAGAGGTCCGGGTGAATGGTCACCTTCTTGTGCTGATTTGGCTGGACCGGAACGCGTGACCAGCGTTCGATGTAGACGTAGCCGAGATAGATCAGCGCGAGTGCGATGCCGATCTTCCCGACGCCGAGCAGCCAGTCTTTCCAGTCACGCGTCATTTGTTAATATCGGCGTGTTTATACTTTGCGGTGTTAATGCTTTGGGGCTCATACCCCGGCGGTTTCACTTATAAGCCAGGTGGAGAAATGATATGCCGGCTGTGAGCGGCACAACCTCCACCCGCTCGAAGCCGCAAGACTTCATCTCGGCGGCCAACTCCTCGGGACCGAGAAACCGCTCCACCGACTTCTGCAAATACGAATAGGCATTATCCGATCCCGAGAGCGTGTTGCCAATGCACGGAAGGACCCGCCGGAAGTAGAACTCAAACAGCGGCCCCAAAACGCGGTTCTTGGGGCCCGAGAACTCCAGTATCGCCAGGCAGCCGCCGGGGGCCAGCAGCCGGTACATCTCCTCGATGCCTTTGCGGTAGTTCGCCAGGTTCCGAAAGCCATAAGCGATCGTGATCAAGTCGACCGACGTACCGCCCATCGGAAACCGCAACGCGTCCGCTTCAAGCAAGAGCACGTCCATGTTGCGGCGCGTGAGTTTGGCCTTTGCCGACGTCAACATGGGGTAGCAAAAGTCCGCACCAATGGCGGTGCACCCATTGGCGTTGCCGAGACGGCGGCGTTCGGCTTCGAGCGCGATCAGGAGATCCCCCGTCCCGCAGCAGAGATCCAGCACTCTCGCTTGCGGACGCTCGAGGTAAGGCTTGATGCGGCGAACCACCGCCCGCCGCCAGTATTGATCGATACGAAGTGAAAGCAGGCGATTCAGCAGGTCGTAGCGGGGGGCCACACGTCCGAACATGCGGCGAATGTGGCGGGCCGCTTCGGCTTCGTTGCCGGGTTCGACTCCGGCCGGGGATGCACCTGACGTCATCCTCCCCTCACCGATCCGACGCTACCGATTCAGGCAGCGCGGGCGCCGGGACATCGGGCCCGCGGCTGAAGACCCGCAGAGCACTCTCGGCCGCTTCGACGATCAGCCCGTGGTCAATGTCGCTCAGAACCCGGACGCTGCCAATCTTTTCGGGAAGCACAAAATGCACATGTCCGCCGATCGTCTTCTTGTCACCACGAATCCGCGCGGCTAGATTCCACGCCTCGATTCCGTCAAGCTCGGGGATAGGGCCGTACGACAACACGACGTCTTCCAGTGACCGCGCCTCATCGCGGGCAAGCAGTTGCAACGACTCAGCCAGGCGCGCGGCCGCGACCATGCCGAAAGCCACTGCCTCGCCGTGCAACAACCGCGCGTAGGCCGTCTCGGCTTCCAGGGCGTGGCCGAGGGTGTGACCATAGTTGAGAATGCGCCGCAGGTTGTCTTCGCGCTCGTCTTTCGAGACGACTTCGGCTTTGATCGCGACCGACTCGGCGATGATGGCTTCAAGGGTTTCGGGATCGTGGGCCAGCACGGCGGCTCTCTTCTCCCGCAGCAGTTCAAACAGGCTCGGGCTCTTGATGATGCCGTGCTTGATTACTTCGAACAAGCCAGCGCGGTACTCGCGTTCGGGCAGTGTCCGCAGCGTGGTTGGGTCGATCAGCACGAGCCGCGGCTGATGGAAAGCGCCGAAGAGGTTTTTGCCCTCCGCAAGATTGACGCCTGTTTTGCCGCCGACAGCCGCGTCGACCTGAGCCAGCAGCGTGGTGGGAACCTGGACAACGTCCACGCCCCGCATGTAGCCGGCGGCCACGAATCCGCCCACGTCGCCGACAATACCCCCGCCGAAGGCGACAACGCAGGCGCTGCGGTCGGCGCCCGCTGCGTACATTTGATCCGCCAGGGATTCGGCCAGCTTGAGGCGCTTGTTCTCCTCGCCGCCGGCCATCTGGATAACGGTCGTATCCAGCCCTTCCAGGCCCTTTTTCAAGCGCGCGCCCTGATGCTGCCAAGCCCCCTGATCGGTGATCAAGAAAACGCGGCGGTCACCGATGAGCGGCTGCAAATGCCGCGACGCACCCTCCAGGGAACCGCTCTCGACGACGACGTCATAGGAATCGTTCGCCGTCCGCACGGGAATGCGATGCATGCTCCCTTTGTACCACGTTCCCCAACAGAGCCCAGAGTCCTGAACAGAGCCCACGGCGTACGTTGCGGCAGGGCCCGGGACGCCGCGCGGGCAAGACATGTCGCCAGGAATGGCGACACGGCACGTCTGGAGACGTGCGCCACGTCATGCGGCGTTTTCACCGACCCCCGGGAAGCAGCCGCCTCATCACCGCCACATCCGGCCTCGCCGCCCCTTCATCACCATGTTGAGGCCGATCACGACCAGAGCCAGCGGCCACAAGCGCCACAGGGGGAAGTCGACTAGCCCCATGCGCTCCGCCTGGAACCAGACGCCCAGGAACAGCACTACCAGGCCGCCGGTCAGACCACTCTTCCGCCGCGAGCGCCAGATCAATAGGACACCCACAACCATTAGAATCAGCGGCCAATACTGCTCGAAGTCCTTCAAGTTCAGCGGCATCCAGCCGAAATTGCGCAACTGGAGAATTATGTCGATGACCAGCAGCGCCACGCCAAAACCGCGGCGCTGCGCGGGCTGCTCCAACAGGTGGTGCAGCCCGAAAGTAATCAGAATGACCGGCCAGAAACGCCAAAACCGCTCGATCTCGAGCACGCCCAGATTGTCCAAACAAGAGCAGCACGCCCAGCACCACGATGACAAGGCCCGGGATCAGCCGCGAATCAGGCCTCCAGCCGCGCCTCGGCGTAATGATTCTTCCGTCGCTCCCGACTTCCATCGCGTGTCTCGTTTGATTCGCTATGCCGCTATGCCGAGGCATTCTCGACTTCTAGCATCACTCGCAGTGCATTCCCGCCGAGAATCTTCTCAATATCGGAATCGCTAAAACCCCGCTCGCCCAATCCGCCGACAAGATTCGGGATCTTCGAAATGTCTTCCATACCTTCGGGCAACTGATCTCGCACGCCATCAAAATCCGAGCCCATCCCGACATGGTCGACGCCAGCCACTTTCACCGCATGCTCGAAATGATCGAGCAAACGGCTGAAGGGGACCCGGCCGATACGCTCGATCTGCTCCATGTTGACTTCGCGCAACCCGATGGCGGTTTGCTTGGAATCGCCCGCGAACTTTTTTCTGACCGCGGCGCGTTTCTCCTCGAGATCCATGAGTTCGTTTCCTCGCTTGTTGTTCTCGGCGTCGAGAAACGCGTTGTAGTAGTTGATGTGAACTACTCCACCTTTTGACGCCAGCGCCTTCAGCATCTCGTCGGTCATGTTGCGCGGATGGCCAGCCAGCGCCCGGCACGAGGAGTGCGAAGCGATCATGGGCGTCGACGAGGTCTCGAGAGCATCAAAGAAAGCTTGATCGGAGACGTGCGAAATGTCGACCATCATGCCCAGCCGGTTCATCTCGCGAACGACCTCTTTGCCGAAATCGGTCAGGCCCTTCGGCCCTTCAGAGCTGCCCGAGGAGCCGGCCCACGGCGTCGGCGCGCTGTGCGTCAGCGTCATGTACCGCACTCCCAGCCGATACAGGCTCCGCAGCACCGCGAGGCTCGAGTCGATCATGTGCCCGCCCTCGACCCCCATCAGAATGGCGATTTTCTTCTCGTGTTTGGCGCGAATGATCTCGTTCGCCCTCGTCGCCAAGACCAAATCGCCCGGGTGGCGATGGACTTCCTCGACGACCGCGTCGATGATCGCCAGTGCCTTCTTGACCGCCCCGAGAGGGGTGCCTTCCGTGGCGCTGGTGTAGATCGAGAAAAATACCCCCGTCACGCCGCCCTCGCGCATACGCGGAATGTCGAGCTGACCGTCGGCGTCGCGCCGGCTCAGGTCGAGACGCTCCCGAACGATCCGCTCCGGCGTGTCGCAGTGCAAGTCGAGCACGATCGAGCGCTCAAGGACGCTGCCCACCGCCCCCCCGGCCGTGTTCGCGGTCCCAACCGAACCCGCTGGCGGCGATCCAACTCCACCGCCGTCGTCCGTCGTCGAGCAACCGCCCAGCACGGCACCGCCCGCTGCTGCGGCCGCACCCATCCCCAACTCTCTTCTCGTTAGTGCCATCGACCTGATTGTACTGAACCTGACCCGCATTTCTCAGCGCCGTCGGTGCAGCGGACGGCGACAGGCAAAACAAGGCGGACGCTGGTAAAACGTCGCCGCCGCCAAGCCGGTTTTCGAATCGATCTCGCAAGCTAGCTCGCTCCCCGCTAAATCCTCTATGATTGTCGATTCGGGGGGCTTTCCCCACGCCCCTCAAAGGAGCACATCGTGACCTCGCGATTCTTTCTAGCCACAGCGTGTCTCACGCTAACTCTGCTCGGCGGACAGCTCAGCGGCGCCCAACAGGGCTTCCGCATCCTCTTTGGGGGGGGCGACGAAACCGTCGCCGATTGGAGCGGCAGTATCTCCACCGAAGCAGGCGCCGTCAAGATCACCGCCCAGTATCACTTCGGCCCGAGCGAGACCTACGACGACAACAGTTGGAAGTGCGGCAATCAGTGGGACGGCCACTTGCAGATGGAGCCCCAATACGAAGCCACCTTTCCATCGACGCGCTGGAAGGGCGTGGTCGTGGATGTCGAGGGCTCCGGGCAAACCCGCGTCGTCATCAAGACCCGGCAGGGCAACGCTGAATTCCGCGCCGGTTCGGTTCGATACCAGGAAACCCTCAAACTGCTTAACGGCAGGATCCGAGTCGAGCGCGTGCCCGCGATGCAACTTGTTTCGGGCGAGCGTGGCGATGACGATTACCCGGCGATGGCAGTCGGCCCCGGGGGGCGCGTCTGGGTAGCCTGGATCTCCTATCGCGATGACCAGGACGTGATCCAGCTCCGCTCCTCCACCGACGGCGCCGAATGGAGCGCCGCCGGGCAAGTGACGCCCGAGCCGGGAGACTACCATCAGGTCGCTCTGGCCTCGACGAAAGCCGGTGAGGTGACAGTCGTTTGGTCAGCCATCGTCAACGGTGTCGTCAATTTGTACACTCGCGACTACGCCGGCAGCGCTTGGTCAGGCATAGAGCGCTTGACGCGCGGGCTGGGCCCGGATACGTTCCCGAGGATGGCCGCGGGGCCAACCGGCGATCTCTTCCTGGCATGGCAGTCGGGGGCGGCCGGGCACACCGACATTTCGATGAAGATTCGCCGAAACGGAAGCTGGGCCTCCGCGATCAAGATCACCGAAAACCCGGCCAGCGATTGGGAGCCCAGTATCGCCGTCAATTCGCGCAACGAAGCGGCGGTCGTCTGGGACAGCTACCGCTACGGCAACTACGACATCTTCCTGCGGCGCTACGCAGGGGGCAAACTAGGGCCCGTCGAGCGGCTGACCTCGAGTCCCGACTTTGAAGCTCACGCCAGCGCCGTCTACGATCAACGCGGCCGGCTATGGCTCGCCTGGGACAACGGCGGCCCCAATTGGGGCAAAGACCACCACGGCATCAAGGGGATCCACCGGGACGAAAGCGGGCTCTACTTCCATCGCCAGGTGCAGGTGCGCGTGCTCGACCGCGGACGTATCAACGAACCCAAGCTTCCTGTCGACCATCGCCTGCCTTCCGGCGCGATCACCGGAAGCCGGATGGCGCTGGGGCTGGCTAGCGGGCGGCAAACCTTCACCGAGTACCCCATCCTGCAAGTCGACGGCAAGGGGCGCGTCTGGGCGATCCTTCGGACCCGCACCATGGGCCGAAGCAATCTGCCTACTCTGGCGGCGCGTACGATCTCTCCTTACTGGAACGACCAAGTCACGATGTTTGACGGCCATGGCTGGACGTCTCCTGTTTGGATTCCGTTTTCCGATGGCCGCAACGAGCAGCGGCCCGCGGTGGCGGTCGACGAGAGCGGGGATCTGTGGATCGCCTCCCAGACCGACGGCAAGAGCTACCTGCCCGATGACCCGCGCTTTTGGCAGTACGACCTCTACGCCGGCAAAGTCGATCTGGAGCAAGTCCCGGGCAGCGCGATCGGCAGCGAATACCTGGTCGGCTCCAGGCACAACTCCGCGCCCGAACCGGTCGATGACGGCGAGTCCACCGAGGAAAGTCCGCTTTGGAAGAACTACACCATGGAGGTGGCCGGCCAAAAGTACACGGTGACCTGGGGAGATTTGCACCGCCACACCGATCTGTCGTTCGACGGTTTCAGCGACGGCAGTCTCTATGACTGTTATCGCTACGCCATCGACGCGGCGAAGATGGACTTTCTGGGGCCCTCCGAGCACCTGCTGCCGGAGAAGGCCGACACGGACTATCTGTGGAGGATGGTAGACAAAGCGGTCGACATCTACAAGCTCCCGCGAACGTTCTACCCGCTGCTCAACTACGAACGCACCGTCGCCTATCCGGACGGACACCGCAACATCGTTTCGCGCTCGCGTGGTTTCAAGCCCATCCGAGTCAACCTGGGCTCGGGCGCCAACGGCATCGCCGAAGACGATATGCTGACGCTGTGGAAAGAGCTTCTCTCAGGCGAGAAGCCCAGCGCCCTGAGCATCCCTCACACGACGGCGACGCAGATGGGCACCGACTGGCGCTACAACAACGAGAAGGCGGAGCGGCTGGTGGAGATGTACCAGGGCAACCGCGACTCCTACGAATATCTGGGCGCCCCGCGCGGAGCCGTCGCCGATAAGATCGTCGTGGGCGGCTACATCAGCTCCGGTGAAATCCATCCCAAGGGCTTCATCTGGAACGCGCTGGAGAAGGGCTACAAGCTGGGATTCATTGCCAGCTCCGATCACCGTTCGACGCACATGTCCTACGCGGCGGTCTATACGCCGACTCGCAGCTATGACGATATTTGGGAATCGCTTTACGCCCGCCGCACCTATGCCGCCACCGACAACATCATCGTCGATTTCCAGTCACAGGGCCACGCCATGGGCGAGGAGTTTGCGACCAGCGAGAGGCCGCGGATCGATGTCCGCATCATCGGGACCGGCAAGATTCAGCAGGTCGACATCGTCAAGGACAACACATTTGCCTACACGGCTTATCCTGATGTGGAGGAAGTTTCGTTTTCCTACACCGATTCGGGAATTGAACCCGGAACGCACTACTACTACGTGAGGGTTATTCAGGCCGACAACAACATGGCCTGGGGCAGCCCGATCTGGGTGAATTTCGAGTAGGCAAATACGACCGCCAATCCCGCCGGTCTCCAAACGTTTGGATCTATGTCCAATGAGAGATGCGCCGGCATGACATGGCGCTTGAGGGTTCCACACCGGCGGGCCGACTGACGCGATAATGGAGCCATGCGCGTTTTGATCTCCCTCTTATTTTTGGCGTCTCTGGCCGTTGCCAGAGGTCCGGACAATGTTCTGACCGAGGAAGAAAAGCGAGAGGGCTACGAGCTGCTCTTCAACGGCAAGAATCTGCTCGGCTGGGACGGCGACCCGAATCTTTGGTCGGTGAAAGACGGTATCCTCGTCGGCTCGACCGAGGGCAAGGCTCTTACTCAGAACAGCTTCTTGATCACCAAGGAGAGGTTCTCGGACTTTATCCTCCGCGCCGATGTCAAGCTTCGCAACAACAACACCGGGATACAGTTCCGCAGCCAGCGGCTGCCCGAGTTCGTCATCATGGGCTATCAGGCCGACGCCGCCCGAGATAAATGGTGGGGCAGCCTCCATGGCGAGCAGACGAGACGCGGCGTCATTTTTGACGGCTGGGCAGGAAAGGGCGAGAAGCTCGTCAAGACCGCCGGCTGGAACCACTACGAAATCTACTGCAAGGGCAACCACATCAAGCTGTTGTTGAACGGCGTGGTGACCACTGACCTCACCGACGACATGGCATCGGAGGGCGTGATCGCCTTGCAATTACACCGCGGCGCGCCGATGCAGGTTTCGTTCCGCAACGTGAAGATCAAGAGGTTTAAGTAGCAGCCGATCGAACGACGCCGCTCGGGGAGCTTCTTCGACCCGCGCCGCATGACAAGACCTCAGAACAGGCCGATCTTATGAAAAAAGTGTCTCTTGGAAGTTGGGCTTTTGCCGCCGGACCCTACGCCGACAATCCGGTGTCGTTCGACCAGTCCGCCAAGCGGATCGCCGAGGCGGGATACGACGCGATCGAAGTTGGCAGCTTTGGTCACGTCACGCTCGACGGCTACGCGACCAAGGAATCCCGAGCCGAACTGAAATCATTCCTGGACGAGCTGGGCCTCGAGCGGTCGGGTTATGGTTGCGACCAGCGCGCCTTCGATCCGACCGTTTTGGGTAATAGAGAGAAATACGTGGAGCAGTTCGCCCGCAACCTCGAGCTGTGCAACGATCTCGCCATCAAGCACGTTCGCGTCGATACGGGGGCTCAACCGAATCGATACCGTGACGACGACGAGTACGAGTCAGCCAAGGGAGCCGTGACGGAAATATTCAACGCCGCGGCTCAGAAGGCCGCCGACGCCGGAATCGCGATGACTTGGGAGTTCGAGCCCGGCTTCATTTTCAACAAGCCCTCGGAGATTGTCGAGATTCACGAGAAGGTGGACCACCCTAATTTTTCGCTGCTCTACGACACCAGCCACGCCTACATGTGCGCGGTTGTCGGCAGCCGCCAGCGCGGCAAGAAGGAAACCCTGCCGGGAGGCGCCGAGGAATTACTCGACAAGCTCGAGGGCAAGATCAGCGCGCTGCACCTGATGGATTCCAACGGCAGCCTGAATGACAACAACACCAGCAGCCACGACCCGTTCGGGACCGGGTACGTCGATTTCAAGGCTTTGGCGCCGAAACTGCTCAAGATCCCACAACTCGATTACTGGACGATCGATATGTGTTTCTGGCCCGCCGCCTGGGAGTTGGTTGACGCCCAGCTTGCCTACGTCAGGAAGCTGCTCGAGGGGGCCGAGGCCGTGCAGGAGCCTGCAGCAACACCGCCGCCTGCCGGCGAGGCCGCGGCCGGGGAAGCCCGGGCCGCCGAATAGATCCCCGCCGTCTGACGTGGCGCACGCATTCTTGCGTGGCGTGTCGCCATTCGTGGCGACATCGCCTCGACACAGAAAGGCGAGCAAGCGCAAACAAGTATTGGCTGTTCTCTCAGCGCTCGAAGCGATAGACGGAATAGTAGCTGTCCCGATAGACGCGATAGAGCTGATGGCTGGCGGCGATGAGTTCGCGCAGAGCCTCGCCTAGCTCGTCTTCCGGGAGAATCAAGAACTCGTATTCTGACTCGCGGAGGGCTTTGTCGAGTTGTACCCGGCCCCAGGCCGTCGTCTTGCACAAAAATGCAGCGGTACGAGTCCGCGTCCGGGGCGTAGGTCCGGAGGCAGTTGTTGATGCTCAGACACTACTGTCCGGTTAAAAGTCGAATAGAATCAGCTGATTAGGGTCATCGAGTGAGTTTTCGTGGGAGTCGGACGGCTGCAAGGCCTGTAAAATTGGCGTTTTCTCGAACAGGGTAACGCTGAGAATCTGTAGAATTTGGTAGAGACTCGCCTCCAGGCCCAACC
>Ga0310123_10002335_pt1 | contig 15198 bp, 8 predicted proteins | sample CB6_AW_1057_MG_FD_203505 | JGI IMG/M metagenome (GOLD analysis project Ga0310123, IMG submission 203505) | Marine microbial communities from Western Arctic Ocean, Canada - CB6_AW_1057 | ecosystem: Environmental > Aquatic > Marine > Oceanic | place: Canada: Western Arctic Ocean | collected... | reverse complement strand
AACCACGGAGAAGGTTGAAAGACAAAACCGGACGGTGTCGGCACAGCCGACGGTCAGCCGGAGGGGGGAAATCCAATGCGACGCAGTGCAATCACCCTCATATTGCTATTCCTAGTTTCATCGCTGGCTCCACTGGCCGTGGCGACCATTGAAACACAGTTTTCCGATGGTACAACGAACTTCACACACACCTTCTCTCAGTCCGGTGATGCATCCACTCCTGGCATAACATTGCCATATGGAGCAGAGGTCACATCTGCTCAGTTCACCATCAAGGGCGAGCCTTCAACCACTGAATATGCCAATGCTACCACCAATACCCACTTTGGTGGACCTGCAACAGCTGATGGCAGCATGAGTATCCCCTGGTTCAGTGGTTCTTACCGCACTGGTGTTGACGTCGACAATAACGAAGCGTCTCTGCGACCTCAGCAAACGACCCAATACTGGACGCTGCAGAACTCTAACCAGATATCTGCCAGCAGCGGTGGAACTCTCAACACAACTGGTGGACACTACTCATCTGCTGAGGCTGGTTTGATTGGAGCAACCAATGCCCGGGAAATCACCATGGGTACTGGTGGGACATGGAACTACGCTGGTCCATTAGTCAAGCAGAACGATGAATATCACATCCTCGAGTACTCATCCTCATCTCACAATGCTATTTCCAGAATAGCACGCTACAATGCTAGCACTCACGCGTACATTGGTTTGGCCAGCATTGCCTACGGTAATTGCGCCACCTCGGTGATGGGCTATGTGAATGATGCGACCAGCGATGGCAATGGAACTGTCTGGACGGTTTCTTACTCCTATCGATATATCGCAAAATGGACTGTGTCAATCACTAGTGGCTCAACTAGTGCAATCTGGTCATGTCAGCAATATTGGACGATGCCGAGCAGCGGTAGTACTCGTTACCCCTCTGGTATCGCTTTTGACCCACAAGATGGCGAGATGTACCTCCTTTCAAGTTACTACAGCAGTCCGAATTACGTCGTCGACATGTGGAGAGTGAACCGCACCGCACCAACCACTGCTCTGGCGTCTTGGACACTGAACACAATATCAAGCGGCAAGGGAGTGCCTGCTGGATTAGATGTCGAGATGCCTCGAATCACCTACAACGTATTCTGCACCTATTCGTCGTCCACCAACTGCGATGCGCGCTCCAAGCACGTTATATTCCACGACTCACCTACGTGGCCGGTACATCAGGGTGACATCCTATTCCCGAACACCGCACACTATGGCCTTGAGAGAATTGATGATGGTGAAATCGGCTTTACCTGCTTCTACACCAATTACTGTGGCACCTCACAATCACGCGTCGTACACGTTAACGGTGCAAGCGCAGCAACATGGATGGGTACACCGAGCAGCGTTACCTCCACAATCACTTCATCGACCAGCACGCTTGCTAGGACTATCACAGAACTCACTCTCGGTTCGGCCTTCACTTGGGAGCCAAGTGGTACTTCTATCGAGTTCATGGTGACAAATGATGGCGGCACCACTTGGAAAAGAGTAAACGTTGGAAGCGTGGTGACCTTCGCCAACGCTGGCAGCCAAATTGCATGGAAGGCATGGCTGAACGGTACAACTTCAGTCACTCCCATTCTCGATTCTGTTGGACTGTCTTACACTGCAACCTACCTATCCTCTGGTCACATGAGGATGTATCGCTATTCATTCGCAGGCACAATGCCTATTGCGGCAACTGTATGGTGGAATGCTTCAACACCCGGTGGCTCATCAGTCACTGTTTATTGGAGATCTGGGACAAGCATTTGTGGAACCTCGACGCATGCAGTTCCCACAAGCGGAACAACAGTTTCATTCACAGGCACACCAACTTACCTGACCTTATGCATCTATCTCTACGCCGGCTCGAATAATCAGTTCTCGCCGACGTTATTGGATTTCAATATGTCAGCCTACAGCAACGCTCCACAAAATGTCAAACTCGATATCGGAGATGACGGGACCAATGAATGGTCCTACACGGGGACTCTGATCGGTACTACCTCTGCATCTTCTGGTTTAGCGGGTGGTTCTACTCTAGATGATGCGATTAACAACGAAATCCCCGGAACTGGCTCTGGTACCGTCACAGTGCCGCTGACACTGAAATCTTCAGCAGCAGGATACGTCGAGATTGTCTCTTTCAGTATCGAGTATACCATGCAGACGGTAAATCTGGACATTAACTTCGATGAGGACATGGTGCTGCATGAACGTAATACTCCATACGAAGTCGTGACTAGACACGTGATAGGCGATACCGCTTTGGATATCACTAGCGCACAATTATCTTTCATCGCCTCACCAAGTTCTGACGCACCGGGATTGACTTGGACCGATGATGGTTCACTGGTCGATGACGACCCAGAAGACTGGATAATGCCGAATCAAGCCGGTACTTGGACAAATAACAGCAATGGCATCTTTGAGATTCACTGGTCATTCAGAATCACTGCGGACTTCCCGGAGCAGAACAATGTCGGATTCAGAGTATCCTGTACCGATGATAACGGCAGAACTCCAGTCATCCTCTCAACCGGGCCTGCGGGAATTCGCGTCAACCAGTCCTATGGACTGGGCTGGCTCGCCCTGCGAGACGTCGAAGGTGAGGTGACCAACAACGATGTACAGAGCGGCGATTGGGTTTCCGCAGGTGAAACGGTCCACTTCCAAGGGCAAATCTGGTTCGATGGCACCGAGGATGCGCCACTCAACTCGATGTTCGATGTGCGCGTGGCGCGTAAGGATAGCCAGGGTGACTACTCTGGTGCGACGTGGAAAGACCAATCCAACCCGGATGGAGCGTTCTTCATCTCGGTTGAAGTTCCTGACTTCGATGCACCGGAAGGTATCACTTTCGAAGTTCAAACCTACAATGAAAGAGACTCTACCAAGGTGATGCCCACCAATGACTCTTGGCGTCGAACAATGCGCATCGACGCTACATCTCCGGCCATAGTTTACTCATGGCCTTTGGAGGGTGGCTACGAGGCGTCGAGCAATGAACAGCAAATTGTCATCAACGTAGACGACGCCGTAGGCTCACCCGAACAAGTGAAATTGTATTATTGGGTTGAGGCCGACCATGACACCAATCGAAATGGTGCAGCTGATGAGGCGGAATATGTCAACAAGACATTGACCAACATGACCGATGCAGAGCACAAGATTTTCACCAGTACCATAGATGATTCGCGCAACCCCAACATGGCGCGCGTGTCCTACTACATCAGCGGAACAGACCCCGCCGGTAACCCATTCACATCGCCGGATGGACCTGGGTTTGGCTACGACCTTGCCACCTACCAAACCCGCAAGGACATGCAATCTGTGTTCACTGGAGTAACGTGGTACGGCCATACCGATGGCAATTCCGTGTTCTCTGGTGTGGACCAGACCATCAGCATTGGACTAGTCGATGCTAACGGTGTCATTGATTTCGAGTATATCTCGCTGATATTCGACTTCGAAGGCCCGGATCCCACCCGTGACCAGCAAAAAATCTCCTTCTCTGGAAGAAACGGGTCATTCTGGTCTGAGGGGCCATACATCGAACTACAGCCAAGCAGCCACACCATGGTGACCACTAACGACACGGGCCTACCTTGGATAATGGCCTCATTCAACTTCCGATTCTCATGGGATTGGCCTGATGAAGACATATCTGACTTAGCGCTGGAATACAAGGAACTTGGATATGCTGAACCAACGAAGTTTGAGTTCATTGAGCATACTTTCCGCGTCGAGAACGACCTCGTGCTCGACGCTAGTACCTATCTGGTAGAGGATGTCGCAGAGCCACGGCTTGGGCCGGTAGACGATGCGACGCCAGTCCGGCCCGACGACAGGTTGCGTTGGTCGGGACACGTTGTCTACGAAGGTAGTCAGGCGCCGGCACCCGGCAACCTCGGAATTACTGTCGAGGTCTTTGATGGGGTGCAATACTGGTCTGATGGTAGCCTTGGCAACGATGGTGGATTCAGCATTGAGGTACCACTGTCGGCTGCACCCACTCTGCAAAGCGCTGAGACTCGAACTTTCCTCACTGGAATCCGCAATGTTCCGGGCAGAGGCGAAGACATGACTCGGGACACGGTGGCAACAACCCTGCAACTACAGGTGGACCACACACCACCGAGGGTGCATTATAGAATTGAGCCGATTGATGTCATTGACATCTCGGCGCGCAGTGACCTTTCCGCTGTACCTGTTGCGTTCCACGGCTGGGAGGAATGCGTGCTGGAAGAAGGCGAGGACCGTTGCTCAGCATTTACCCAAAGCCCGCAGTGGGTCAACTGGGTGATGCGTGATGAAGCGCGAACCATCGCTGCTGGACGCTCTCCGCTGGCCACGCAAGTGCTGGAAAACGGTATCGAGTGGATTGGTGATGTCGACCTTACCAGTGGAGGCGTCGTCACACCGCGCAGCGGTTATCGCATCGGGTTCTGGGTTACTGGACACGATGCGGCAGGCAATGAATTCCCGATGTCGGGCAATACAGAATCCGACCCAGTGAGAGAACCCGCCGAACTCGATGGTGACCATGACCTTGCTTGGGTGCGACTGGGGGCAACCGTCGCTGAACTCTATGTCAAGAGCGTGACTGTCGACAAAGACGTCGTTGGACTAGGCAAGGAGATTGAGGTTACTGCAACCATAGCAAATAGCGGCGGCATGACGGAATCCTCCTTCTCTGTAGTCTTCATCGCCGGCGATAAAATCATCAAAACCGAACGAGTATCCCTGATGCCTTCTGGCTCAGAACACATCATCGTTGCCACTTGGAAAGCAGAGGAAGGCGTTGACAGAATCACCGTCGTTGTCGACGTCGAAAATGAGGTTGTTGAAGTGGATGAAGAAGGCAACAGCATGAGCGTCGGCGTCTCTGTAGATTACGCGTGGGGGCTGGGATGGCTGGATGCGTGGCGCAGAAATCCGTTGACTGTCATTTCGATTATCATCGCTCTCATCGTGCTACCAGTCATCGGTGTCATCACTTGGAAAACCTCGGTTGCTACCGGCAGTGTGCTGCTTGAAGACGAATTGATGTACGAGGAAGATGACGACGACTGGGAAGACGAGGATGACGACTACGACGAGGACGATTGGGAGTAATCTCTCATCTCGCACATCGTTCTGCTGTCAGACCATAATGCAGTCATTTTGGACTGACGAAATGTCGACCTCCGGTCGCCGGGTTCAAAGCCAACGGCTGAGGGGCCGAAACTAGAGGCAGCAATATGACTGGGGAAGGTTCGTTCTCGCTGCTGTCACATAACCTTACAGAATATCTTGACAACGCTGGCTGGCAGCCTACTCCAGTGCAGGATGCAGCGATTGCTGACCTGCTCGACGGCGAACACCGGCTATTGGTTGCTCCAACCGGCTCAGGCAAGACCGAGGCGGCGGCTCTCCCCCTCATCTCACAAGCGGAATCCAAGCAGTGGGAGCCAATGTCCATCCTGTGGATTACTCCGCTACGGGCGTTGAACCGGGACATTGACAGGCGACTTAGGTCTGTAGCTGCCGCTGCCGGACTGAACGTTGGACTGAGGCATGGTGATACCCCTCAAAATGAACGAAATAAGCAGTCGAAGAATCCTCCTCACCTATTGGTCACCACTCCAGAAACTACCCAACTTCTCCTAATCGGCAAGCGACTGCGTGAACATCTGCGTAACCTACGAGCCGTCGTCATCGATGAGGTGCATGATTTGGCTGCATCCGAGCGAGGCTCTCAGTTACTGATCGCTCTGGAACGCATCGATGAACTCGCTGGTCGACGAGTCCAGCGAGTTGGACTGTCAGCGACCGTTGGCAATCCCGATGAAGTCGCACGTTGGCTCTCGCCAAAATGTGAGGCCATTAACGCGCCAGCCCCGAGGGCGACCGAGGTGCGGGTAACCTGTCAGATGCCCAATGAAGGCGATGAGGCGCTGGCCATAGAGATGGCTACATCACCCAGAGCGATGGCTGCTCTGCGTATGCTGGCTAACAGATTACGCGAAGAGGCGCCAGCACTGGTCTTCGTCAATAGTCGAAACGCCGCTGAGACGGTCGCTCATCGGCTATCCATCCTAGATTCAGGACTGGACATCGGCGTGCATCACGGTAGCCTGTCCGCAGAGATGCGAGAGGAAATGGAACAACGACTGCAGGCAGGAGAATTGCATGCACTAGTATGCACGAGCAGTCTCGAATTAGGCATCGACGTGGGGGCTGTTAATCAAGTCCACCAAATTCAATCTCCGAGGGCAGTGGACAGGCTCTTGCAACGCGTAGGCAGGGCTGAGCATCATCTCGGTGGAACCGGAAGAGGCATACTGCTCGCATGGGAGCCAGACGAGGTGGCAGAAGCATCCGTCATCGCCCGCCGAGCAATGGCTGGTGAATTGGATGGCGTAGGATGGCGGCTCAAACCCCGCACCGTAGCGGTCAACCAACTGGTTTTGATGACACTTGCAGAAGGCATTGTCCCTCTTGCAGCCCCGACCGCTCTACTACAGCGCACCTCGATATTCCCAGATTGGACTCACGAGGAAACCCTTGAACTGCTACGAATCCTCGATGACCGCTGGCTGATTAAACTGGTTGAGGACCCAAGCGGTCACGACCCTCTGCAATGGGCTCCGAGTTTGTGGAGAACATTCGCTCAGGCAGCCAACTCATCTGAATCCTCACATGAAATTACCGTGCCTGATGAGAGGCCGACACCTGAGGAAATTGAGACGACAAATGACAGGACGCTCGATGCTTGGAGAACTGCTGTGCGCGCACAGGTGCCAGAGTATCTAGCTGGGGGATGGTACAGCGCTGCTGCGCGAACGCGCGACTACATGATCAACAATCTATCGATGATTCCTGACAAGCAACGCTACACCGTTCGCGATGCCGTCACCCGCGCAACCATTGGCTCTGTCGACGAGGCTTTCGTACTCTCACTCGATGACTCAGGTTCAGAGGAAGATGGCTCACCACGAAGATTCGTCATGGTGGGAAGAACTTGGGAAATGGTAGATGCTGACCCTGAGCGTAGCGAAGTGTTGGTCGCTCCTGTTTCAGACCCGGGACACGCTCCGGTATGGAGTGGGGAATTGCCGCCGGTTCCTGCTGTAATTGCTCGCGAAGTCGGCTCAATGCGACATGCTGTCAGTAATCTGCTGGCTGGTGATGAAAGAACCACTGAGGAGGATGACGATGGACTCGCTGGCGAACAAGCCGGCGCATTGACCTCGTGGGTTGCCGGCTGCGACCTTGATTTCGATATCGATGATTATCCCATCGAGGCCGATTCACTACGACTACTCGGCGACGCGATTACCGAACACGTAGCAGCAGCGGATTCACTACCAGACGGTAGGTTACTAGCCATCGAGAAACGCCGTGAAGCCATCATCATCCATTCCTGTCACGGCTCTCAAATCAACGAGACACTCGGTCACTTCCTACAAGCGATGGCTTCTACCATCGAAGGTAAAATGGGTAGGCTACTCATCGACCCTTACCGCATCACTCTACAGGTACCTGGACTTGAACCGGCAAACGTCGTTACATGGTTGACAGAGACTCCACCCGAAGGCCTGCCTGATTTGATGCGCGTCACTATCCCAAATGGCAGACAACTACGAGCACGACTCGTGCACGTGTGCAAGGTCTTCGGAGTACTGCGCCGTGGTGTTGACCCACGCAAGGTGAATCTGACCGGTATCGCCAACCGATACCGAAACACCCCGGTAATGGATGAAGCGCTGGACAAATTGTTCGCTGAGCGCATGGATGTCGAGGGGACCATTGACCTTCTGAAGGCGATCCAAGCAGGCCTTGTGGAGGTTCGTATGACAGCACCGGGACCTTTGGGCCTCTCACCCCGTTCTGAACGCGATATGCTGCTGCCGAATTGGTCCAATGCGGAGGTACGCAAGCGTCTGGAAGGGAGACTGCGCAATGAGCGCGCAATCGCCATTTGTCTACGCTGCCAGTCCCCATCCCGGTTCAGAGTAGCTCGCTACCCCGAACTTGAGCACCGCTGCACATGCGGTTCCACCATGCGGGCCGTGTTACGCGAAGGTAGATCCGAAGAACTGAAAGAAGCGGTGAAGAGCGATGATGTCAAGACACAAAACCGCATGATTCGCAACGCCGAGTTAATTCAGAATCGGGGATATGATGCAATTCTTTGCTTGATGGCGAGAGGAGTCGGAGAAAACACCGCCATTCGCATCCTCCGGACCATCCGAGCCGGTGACCATGAAACCCTGTTCAAGGCTATTCACGAGGCTGAAATCCAATACGCTCGCACCCGTAGATTCTGGCACTGAACTCCGGTTGCCCTGACCGCTATTGGCGAATGCTCTTTGGTGCTGAGTCCACCACACGGAGGGGGAACATATGCTAGTTGGATTAACCGGGCGAAACGCCGCTGGTAAGACCACGATAGTCGAGTGGTTCCGCGACATTGGATTCGGGGCTGGTTCATGCTCAAATTCCATCCGAGTTTGGCTGGCAGAACAGGGTCTTGATGAGTCGCGTGAAAACCTCATCCAAGGGGGTAGGACCCTGCGTGAGCAAGGTGGAGCGGGAGTGCTGGCGGAGATGCTGCTCGCTCAAATTGGAGTCGATGAAAATTATGCAATCGATTCCATCCGCACCCCGGCTGAGGTCGAAGCACTGCAAGAAAGGCCGGATTTTCTGCTACTCGAAGTTCAAGCCGAACGAGAAGCTCGTTGGCAGCGATTGCTGAATCGAGGCAGAACAGGAGACGCAGAGAACTACGAGCAGTTTGTGGCTCAGGAACAAGCCGAACTGGAGGCTGCTGACGACAGTGGACAGGCTCTGAATGCGACCGCAGAAATGTCGAAACTCATCATTGACAACAATGGTACTCTCGATGAACTGTATAGGTCACTCAAGGAGTTGATGGAACTCCTCGGCTAAGCCATTTCAAGCCTGACGAACAAGCACACCAGCTTCTTTCATCATCGAAATAGAAGTAGTGAAATCATCCACCCAACGCTCTGGAACGTCACTATCTGCTGGATAGACTACTTCGTTCACACCCGCTTGAATCATCGAACGAGCGCAGCGGGTGCACGGAGGCCAAGTGACGTACACTGAGCATCCTTTGACCGGCACGCCGACTCGTGCGGCGTGCATGATGGCATTCTCCTCCGCATGGCAGATTAGTGGATATTTCAGTTCACGGTCCTCAAGACGTTCAGCGGAGTCCTCTATTCCCCTTGGGAATCCATTGAATCCGGTACTGCGAATCTCCCGGTCTGCACCTACGACTACACATCCAACCTTAGTTGACGGGTCTTTGCTCCAACCAGAAATATGAGCAGCAAGTGCGAGAAAACGCGCATCCCACTTCTCACTCATGTGCTCACCCTCCTTCGGGCAGATGTGATGGCGTTTGAGCATTCGCACGCTGAAGTGCGCTCATCTGTTGCGTTTATCAACAACAAACTCATCTTTAGGAGCATTCAGAGTCGTCATGGATTCACGGTCATCAAGACCGAGGTGTTTCAGCAGATTGCCGACCATGTACAGACTGCCGATGCCCATGATTGGCGCACCGCTATCCTTCACCAATTCCATTGCTTTGACCAGAGCATCAGCGGGCGTGTCGACAATCTCGACTTTCGCCGTCACAGACTGCTCTGCAAGCACTTCCACTATCTCAGATGGAGGTATGGGAGTATGGCGTCCCCCAAGCGGCTTGGTGGCGATGATGTGTTGCACATCACATGTTGACACAAGTTCGACCAGAGGGTGGGTAAACTCGAACAAATCCTCTTGAGGACTACAACCGATGATGACAACACCCGGTGAAGGTGCAGTACTATTCTGCATCTCGACGATTACTTGCGCACAAGCGCGACTCATACCGCTGGCATTGTGCGCAGCATCGAGTAGAATCTCTGCACCGGAATACTCGATCCATTGCATGCGGCCGGGCCAATGTGTGTGCATCACCGCCCGTTCGACCAATTTGCTGCTTTTGTAGCGCATCTTACTGAATAGCGAGATTTCGGCAAGGCGGGCTGCCTCTTTGAGATAAGGAATGTAACCATCAATCTCCTTGTCCAGTATCGGGCGATGACTTTCGTGGGCAACCGAGAACTGGATGAATGAATCTCGGTCATAACGCCACCACCACGCTCTGTCATCATCTGTGACTTTCTCCTCGATTGCCGCCCGCACATCAGCATCATACGACCAACGGGCGACCACCACCGCTCCCTTGCGAATTATTGCTGCCTTCTCCTTTGCAATCTCGCCGAGGGTATGACCGAGCACGTCTGTATGCTCTAGCGCTATCTCGGTGATAATGCAGCAATCGGCCTCTGTCAGAATGGTTGGGTCTAATCTTCCACCCAAACCAGTCTCTACCACCGCTCTTTCTATGCCGGCTTCGCGGAATGCAACCATGGCTGCTAGGAAAGTGGCCTCGAAGTAGGTCGGCAACATTTCTGGCTCCTGCAGAGCCGCATCGCGAACCTCAGTCATTGCTGCATCAAACTCCTCAGAGGTGATAGGAACCCCATCAACACGGATTCTTTCCTCAACAAAACACAGATGCGGCGAGGTGAACAATCCAGTACACACACCATTGAGGGTGTAGGAATTAGCCAGAATTACACAGCAGGACCCTTTGCCATTACTGCCGGCGACGTGTGTGGAGGGGAATTCTCTGTGTGGTTGCCCCATCCTCAGGAGCAGAGAGGAACAAATCTCAAGGCCGGGCCTCATACCAAGACTGCGAAGGCTCTCCAGCCACGCCCGTATATCTTCACTCATAGTACCCCGCTACGCACCCCCGGTGAACGGTCGCCTTGAAATGGCCTTTGCGGGTCGGGCGACCAATGTCCAAGGAGGGTTTCGGCGCACAGCGTCGAGCAGACAAGGCTGCCAAGAAGGCTACAGAGGCTGCCTCCAAGACTCCTTCATTGACCAAGGCACTCGCCGACCAAGCACCAGCAATGACAATGATGGCGGGGATGTTCATTGTCACAATTGGCATCGGATTGTGGATTCAGCCATTCTACGATGTTGATGAACTACGCGCATTCGGCCCGGAGGGAGCAACTCAGGCTGGCTGGATTTTCGTAGAACTGGCTTTCATTTTCATTTTCACCGCAGGCATCATCTGGATGGCAAGAAAGGGGCTGCAGAAGTTCATTCGAGTAGGGGTACTATTCGTGTTGTGGGCAGCCCTGCTGCTTACATTGACTCCAATATTCCACTACATACTGATGGAGGATGGCCCTTCACTCGACCTTTCCGATGAAGAAACTTCAGACCTATGGGTACTGCAAGTCGATGAATCACCTGATACCTTCTATGCCGTGGATTGTGATGTGCCACAGTGTGCCAACGGCACCTTGGTGAAGATGCAAAACGCTGGCCGCGCCGGAGGCGGCATCGGTGAAAGCGCCGGTGCAACAACGCTGTGGTCGCACAATATCACCCACCAAGAAAACCAACAAAGCAAAATCGTGCCTGCACAGATTGTCAACGAGGGAGATGTATTGGTGCTGTGTGAGGGTACTCAATGGGTGCGTCTCGATGCAAACACGGGAGAGCAGGTCGACAATCACACTACTGATTGTAACCTCGGATTCCGTTACACTGACCCGGACCCTGATTGGGAGAACTGTCATGGTGCTGAGGAAGGACAAGATTGGGCTATCATTGGTAGCACTTTGGTCGCAATTGACCGATGGGGCCCTGAAAATATCCTCGCCTGCGAGAACTGGAACCTCTTCTTGCCGGTAGAATTCGATTCATCAAAGATTCTCGTCGCTCGGAAAATAGGCTCAGACCATCTATTGTTGGTAACTCAAACTTGGGCTGGTATGGTAATTATTCCAAAGACCGCAGCGCTAGCCCATGGTGAACAAGCCACCATCAACACCACTTGGGATATCACTCCCGGCTCTGGAGAAGAAATACTTGCCGCCACCATCGGCACTCCACCGGGATTTGAACTCGGTGGAGACGTAGACCCAATTCTGATTCTCGGAACTCACGCTGGCTCGGTGACAGGATGGAATATCCCGAGCAATGGAACGGTTACATCGTTCGATGGAATTCGCTTCGATGAATTAGGTGCTTTCGATGAGCAGATACGCGGGCTCATACTGGCAGACTGCTGCTCAGGTGGCAGCAATGATCTATGGGTGGTCGAAGGCGACCAACTGAGGGTTTTCACTTACTACAGTCTAGCAGAAATGACTCGACCCATGACAGTACCGGGCAACGCACCCGTTCTGCTAACCATGCGAGCCGAGCCCAACCCTGAGTGGGAAGAAGAAGGATGGTCTGATAGTATACTAACAATCGAGCAGAACGGAGAGTGGTCGAGTGCGCATTGGGTACATGCTCCAGTAGTACCGGACTTTACCATCAGGGGTGCTGGAGTCTTCTACGCGGACGCATTGGCTATCTTGTTCTCAATCGGTCTCATGGTTGCACTGATACGCTATCCCGAATGGTATGTGGTCAATGCAGTAGGAATTCTGGTCGGTGCTGGAGTAATCACTATTCTCGGAGTATCATTTGACGAGTGGCTGATTATGCTATTCATGGTACTCGCCGCCGCTTACGATGCGTGGGCTGTTTACCGCTCCAAACATATGCTGGAACTTGCAGATACGATGATTGGGCTGAAACTCCCTATCTTACTGGTCGCACCACAAGACAAGGGATACTCGTTCATTTCTGAAGGCGAGCAGGTGATGAGCGAGGCGCCTGAGCCTGCTCCAATCGCTGCTGCTGAAGTCGATGGAGGAGATGTTGCAATAGAGGCGAGCGAGGCTTGGAAGGCCGCAGCTGACTCAGCACCGCCTCCACCCAAGCCAGTCAAGTCTGGTGGTGAAGCGATGTTCATGGGACTCGGAGATGTCATCTTCCCCGGGATGCTGGCAATCTCTGCGCTGACTTGGCTTCCGGCATATGCTGGGCCAATGGGAATCTCAGCGCCCCTCTGGGTCGCAATATTCACCACAATCGGTGGGCTTGCGGGCTATCTTGTTCTAATGACGTACGTTGCGCGTGGAAAACCACAGGCTGGTCTTCCATTACTGAATGGTGGAAGTATACTCGGCTACATCATTTCCGCATCTATTCTGATAGGATACAAGGCATTCGAATTCAACATCACACTGTTCTGATGGCCTACTGATGGGCTACATCATCCGTCGGATTGAAGCAGTATCGTTGCTGCGGAACAGTCGGTGGCATCCGATGCTTGACATTCACATGTTCCGTGAACATGCGGACATAGTTCGTGCTGACCATGACAAACGCGGCCTTTCTCACGATGCCATCGATGAGGTCATTCGCCTCGATGAAGCATGGCGAAAGGCTCGCTACGACGCTGACCAATTGCGCCGTAAGCGCAACGAGGCTGCGCGGGGAATCGCTGCGGCAAAGAAGGCTGGAGATGATGCAGAGTTCGCTCGTATCAAATCTGAGGTCGATTCAATTGGGGCACAGATTGAGGAACTGGCAACAGGGGCTGACGAATACGAAGCCGAACGTGACAAGGTGAGGATGAGCATACCTAACATTCTGCATGAGAGCGTGCCGGCAGGAGAGGGACAGGGTGGCAATACCCAGCACAGTCTGCATGGAGATAAACCTGCATTCGATTTCTCGCCACGCACTCATAACGACCTTCTTGAGATGAATAACTGGGTGGATCTGGTACGTGCTGCCAAGATAGCAGGCAGCCGGTTCTACTTCCTCAAAGGGGACCTTGCAAGGCTTGAATTGGCCTTGCAGCAGTATGCTGTCGACTTCATCAGTGGCCGTGGATACACCTTCGTACAGCCGCCAGTGATGATGAACCGCGAAGCCTACGAAGGGGTGACTGACCTTGCAGATTTCGAGACAGTGATGTACAATGTTCAACCCGACGGATTCTACACCATCGCCACCAGCGAACACCCACTGACTGCAATGTACATGGATGAAGTCATCGAGCCCACACTTCTGCCAATCCGCATTGTCGGCGTCTCACCATGCTTCCGACGTGAGGTTGGGGCACACGGTCAAGGTGACAAAGGAATCTGGCGTGTTCATCAATTCACCAAGGTTGAGCAGATCATCATCTCCCATCCAGACGATTCCTGGGGACTTCACGAGGAGTTGCTCACCAATTGCGTTGACCTCTGGGATTCGCTTGGGTTGCACTACGAAGTGGTCAACATATGCACCGGCGATATGGGTACAGTTGCCGCCAAGAAATACGACCTTGAGGCTTGGTTGCCCGGTCGTGGAGAGTACAAAGAAGTCGTATCCTGCTCGAATTGCACCGATTACCAAGCCAACCGCCTGCGGATGAGATACCGCACGCCGGAAGGCAATACTGCTGTTCACACACTGAACTCCACCGCAGTGGCTACCAGCAGGGCATTGGTTGCAATCATGGAACAATGCCAATTGGAGGACGGACGTGTAACAGTGCCAAAAGCGCTCCAACCATATATGGGCGGGAAGAAAATACTTGAAAAATGCAATTTGTAAATTGATTTCCCAATTGGAAAATTACTCCGCTTCTACGTCGGATTCAATCTCGATGAGAACATCACCTGCTTCGACCTGCTCACCGGCTTGGAAGTTGATGCTCGTAACAAGTCCCGGTTCTGCTGCTGAAATACGGTGTTCCATCTTCATCGCCTCTAGCACGATGAGGTCTTGACCGGCTTTCACTCGACGACCTTCCTCAACTAACACCTCTAGCACCTTGCCGGGCATCGGAGCAGTAAGTCCACCACCGGTATCAGCGCTGCTCGCCCCAGCCTCACTTACAGAAAGTACGTGGATGGCCCCCTCCAGATGCACCCACCAATCATCACCCACCTTGACACAATGTGCGAGTCTGCTGACTCCATCGATGGTAAGCCATGCGCGCTGAGGCCGTTCATCAGCGGTTATCTGCACCTCACCGATTTCGACTGCTTCATCATCATGGCTGATAGTAGAGAGAGAAACCTCTGCACCGCTGGTGTAGGAGACAGCCCATCTCCGTCCGTTCCTATCAACCAAATCAACCATCATCACACCTCAGGGGAAATTCCTCCGCAACGACAGGAAGGGATTGTACGGACTTCCGCGACCCCCTTCTCCATCTGCCGTCGCACTGGCCGATACTCTCCTGTGCAA
>Ga0310123_10002334_pt1 | contig 15200 bp, 10 predicted proteins | sample CB6_AW_1057_MG_FD_203505 | JGI IMG/M metagenome (GOLD analysis project Ga0310123, IMG submission 203505) | Marine microbial communities from Western Arctic Ocean, Canada - CB6_AW_1057 | ecosystem: Environmental > Aquatic > Marine > Oceanic | place: Canada: Western Arctic Ocean | collected... | reverse complement strand
GATTCTGCAACACTCGCAGCAACCGTGACCTCGCTGCCGAGCTTCGAAGACGTTTCGCTGCCGGTTGACGTCGGACAGGTGGTCGCCTTTCTGTCGCGGTAGTCGTTCGCCCCGGGAGGGTCGGCGATGGCTGACCACCATTTCCGTACGATTCTACTGTTTGGTGCACCGGGCGTCGGCAAAGGGACGCAGGGAAAAGTCTTGGGGCAGATTCCCGAATTTTTCCACGTCTCATCCGGCGATTGTTTTCGGGCACTCGACCCGGAAACTCCTGTGGGACGCAACGTCGCCGATTACGCCTCGCGGGGCGAGCTCGTTCCCGACGACTTGACAATCAAGGTCTGGCGCAGCGCGATGAATGCCTTCATCGACGACGGACGCTTCCACCCCGGCAACGACCTGCTCCTTCTCGACGGGATCCCGCGGAACATCCGCCAGGCGGAGATTCTGCAAGAGGACGTCGAAGTGTTGCGGGTCATTTCCCTCGTCTGCTCGGACGAGGCCGCCATGGTGCAGCGACTGCAGGTCCGGGCCCTCAAGGAAAACCGTGCCGACGACGCCGACGAAAACGTCATTCGCCACCGTTTCGAGGTCTATCGCCGCGAAACACAGCCGGTTTTGGATTTCTATCCTCACCAGCTCATCTGCCAGGTCGATGCGCTGCCCTCCCCCGCCGAAGTCCTGCGGGGCGTGCTGGATTGCGTGATCCCTCTTCAAACCTGACGGATCACCGACTCCTCCCGCTGCTCGCAGGCCCCTCGGGAAGAAACTCTTGATCCTGTTTGATCCAATCGGCTTCTCGCTTCGTTGCCCACCTGAAGCAGGCCAAACTTGTCGTGTGTGAACAGACACGGCACTTGCAGGAGCGGGCGATGTTTATCCCAATCAGCCCCGATGCGCCGATCTACCATAGGCCGTGGATCACTCTGTTGCTCATAGCAGCCAATCTGGCCAGCTTCATCATCACTGGCTTCGATCTTCCGGAAAATCAAGCGGGCTGGGAAGGTTGGTTGCTGCATTACGGCCGCGATTTCAATCCGCTCGAATGGATCTCCTGCTTGTTCGTTCATTTTGACCCGGTTCACCTTCTCGGCAACATGCTGTTCCTGTGGGGATTCGGACTCGTCGTCGAGGGTAAGGTCGGCTGGTGGCGGTACATGTTGGTCTATTTGTAAATTGGGATCGTTCATAGTTTCTTGGAATAGTTCATCATGCTGGGATACGGTGGGCCCGTCCCAGGGTCCGCAGGAGCTTCCAGCGTAATTTATGGGTTGCTGGCGATATCGCTTGTCTGGGCGCCGCGCAACGAGGTCACGTGTGTGACCATCATCTTCTTTCGGATGGTGTACATCTTCGAGAACTCGATTGTCGCTTTTGCGGGTTTCTACTTCGGTAGCCAGATGTTGATGGCTGGCTTGGTCGATTTCGCAATGAGCAGCGCGGTGATTCACCTGTTGGGAGCCGCGACCGGTTTCGGCGTGGGTGTCCTCATGCTCAAGATGAATTGGGTTGATTGTGAGAATTGGGATCTGTTTGCTGTCATGGCTGGAACTCACGGCGGCTTGACTGAACTGGAACCGTATCGATACCGTGAGGCCACGTGGTTGAAATCAGCCCAGCGAGCCGACAGGCGAAGGGCGTCCGAGAATACTGGCTGGAACCTCACGTGACCATTGGCTTCTCAAGAACTGAATCTGCCGGCTCTGCAGCTTCGCGGCGAAAAGCTGTACAAGACTCAAATGTGGGATGAGGCCCTCCCCGTGCTTCAGGAGTATGTAGAGCGGTGTCCGGCAGATGCCCGGATGCGTTTAAGGCTTGCTGCCATGAACGTCGAGATCCAAGAGCGCCCGCGATATGCGCTGCGGGTGCTAGCGAAGATGGATTCAGAATCTCTTGATCAACGGCTTCGGCGCTGGCGATCCAAAATCGAGGCGCGCGCCCGACAGATGATTGACGACGGCGTCCTAGAACTGGACCTCGGGAGTTAAGCGGGATGCTGCAAGCGACGGAAAAACAGGAGTGCTTGATGTACTCAGTCAGCACGCCGGAACGGAAGAGCTATTTCTGCAGTCGTTCACGCATTTTATGCAGCTCCTCGAGGGCGGCCAGCGGCGTCATTTGGTCCAGATCGAGTCCGCGGATCTCATCGAGCAACGGATGCGGTTCCGGGCCGAACAACGGCAACTGCTGCTGGCGGGATCTTGTTTGCCGCGAGGGGACCTTCGGGCGGCCCAACTCGTCGAGATGATCGGCTTCGAGCGTCTCCAGGACGATCCGCGCCCGTTCGATCACGCCGCTCGGCACGCCCGCCAGCCGGGCCACGTGAATGCCGTAACTCTTATCGGCTGCTCCCTCGACAATCCGGTGCAGGAACACGATCTCGTCGTTTTGTTCGCGGACTGAGACATTCCAGTTGCAACTCTTGGGCAGCGTCTGGGTCAGCTCGGTCAGCTCGTGGTAATGTGTCGCAAATAGCGTGCGGCAATCGACGACGTCGTGCAGATACTCCGTCACCGCCCAAGCCAGCGAGATACCGTCGTAGGTGCTTGTACCCCGGCCGATTTCGTCTAGGATCACCAGGCTTTGTCTTGTGGCGGCATTCAGAATTCGGGCCGTTTCGGTCATTTCGACCATGAACGTGCTCTGACCTTTGCCCAATTCGTCGCTGGCTCCGACCCGGGCGAAGACACGGTCGGCGATGCCGATCGAGGCCTCGCCGGCCGGGACAAACGAGCCCATCTGCGACAGGATGACCAGCAGCGCCGTCTGGCGGATGTACGTGCTTTTTCCGGACATGTTGGGCCCGGTAATGATCTGCAAGCGATCTGCGGTTGTACCGAGACGAATATCGTTCGGCACGAAATGGCCACTTGGCTGCAGCCGGTCGAGCACGGGATGCCGGCCTTCACGGACATCGAGGATCGGCTCCTCGGAGATCCGGGGTCGGCAGTAACCCCGATTGACCGCCAACACGGCCAGCCCGGTCAGCACGTCGATTTCGGCGAGCACCTCGGCGGTCTGTTTCAGCCGCCGGCATTCCAGGGCAATCTGCATCCGTAGGGTCCCAAACAGCTCTAGCTCTAGCGCCACGGCGCGCTGCTCGGCCCGCAGGACCTTCTCCTCGTGCTCCTTTAAGGGCGGGGTGATGTACCGCTCCTGGTTCTTGAGGGTTTGCTTGCGACTGTAATCGTCGGGAACCTTGTCGGCATGCGTTTTTGTCACCTCCAGGTAATACCCGAACACACGGTTGAAGCCGACCTTCAGACCGGAGATTCCGGTCCGCTCGATCTCGTCGGCCTGGTAGCGAGCGATCCATTCTTTCCCGCCGCGGGCCAAGGCTCGTTGCTCGTCGAGCGGGGCATGGAAGCCGTCGCGGATGATGCCACCTTCATTGGTAGCGATGGGCGGTTGATCGATCAATGCCGCCTCGACATCGGCCCGGACCTGCGGACACAGGTCGAGATCCCGCTCAAGCTCCGCCAGCAGCGCCGAGCTTCGACCGGCCAGCTTTGCTTTCAGCTTCGGCAACAGCGCCAGCGTCTGGGCCAGAGAGCTGAGATCGCGCGGACTCGCGCGGCCGGTTGCGATGCGGGCCGTTAACCGCTGCAAGTCGTAGGTCTGCTGGAGTTGTTCGCGCAGTTCGTGGCAGAGGATGGTGCCAGCCGCCAATTCTTCGACGGCATCGAGCCGGCGGTTGATCGCCTGCACGTCGGTCAGCGGATTCGAGAGCCACTCGGCTAGCAGCCGCGCGCCCATCGGAGAGACGGTTTCGTCGATGACCGAGAGCAAGCTGCCGCTTCGTTGGCCTTCGCGCAGGGTGGCGGTCAGTTCGAGACTGCGGCGGGTTGCCTCGTCGATCATCAGGTTCGTATCCCGCCGATACGGATCCAGCCGCGTAATATGACCCAGCGCACTTTTCTGCGTCTCTTGCACATACTGCAACAGCGCGCCGGCGGCGGTAATCCCGGGCGATGCAGCGTCGAGATCGAACCCCTCCAGCGTGGCCGTACCAAAATGGTCGAGCAGAATGCGTCGGCACTCTTCCTCGACGAACGTCCACGCCGGTCGTTCACTGAGCATCATGCCGTCCAGTTCCAGGAGTTTGCCCTGCCCAGCGTTGTGTAGGAGTCCTGCGGGGAACAGGCATTCGGCGGGGCGCAACCGGGCCAGCTCATCCGCCAGAGAGCCGGGCTCAATGTCGGCGGCCATAAATCGTCCGGTGGAAAGTTCGAGCCACGATAGGCCGAGGCTTTTCTGGGCCGGAAAGAGGCTGGCCAGAAAATTGCTCGCCTTGGGGTCGAGCATTGCCTCATTGGTCAGCGTGCCGGGCGTGACGATTTGCGTCACTTCACGCTTGACCAGTCCTTTGGCCGTCTTGGGATCTTCGACCTGATCGCAGATGGCCGTTCGGTGACCGGCCTGAATCAGTTTCTGTAGATAACTTTGCAGCGCGTGATACGGGAAACCGGCCATAGGGACCGGATTGGTCGATCCCTTGTCGCGGCTGGTGAGCGTCAATCCGAGGACCTTGGCCGCCAACTGAGCGTCTTCGTAGAACAACTCGTAGAAGTCGCCCATGCGGAACAGCAAAATCGAGCCCGGATTCTGGCGCTTCACCTCCAGATACCGCTGCATCATGGGAGTCAATTTTTTTTCGCCGACGGTCATGGAGTCGCGGTCCGAAAACTCACTCGCAGTTTATGGTTCAGCTCGATTCTGCTCTCTTTCCTGTACAGCGATCCGAGGGCTAGCCGCCTGAACGGCAACGAATTTGGGAACAGGGCCTGTTTGCTGAATCCGCTTGGCTTGTTCACGCCCCCCACAGCGGGATTTGAAACAGACGGGCCAAAATCAGAATCGCCGTCATGGCGGTAAAAACCAGCAGACTGCCCCAGCCGAACCAGGCTGCAAACCGCGACGGGTAAAACGCCTGGTCCTCTTTCGGAATGACCGTGAAGCAGTAGTAGAGGTTCAGGAAGAAAATGACTGGGGCGATGAAGAGCGCCAACGCCGAGGCCACCAGCACCAGCCACACCGGCCGCGAGCCGATGGCGATGATGACGACGGCGGCAATCAGCGAGTAGAACATCGTCAGGCGATAGATGTTGTACTCCGAATAAAACCTCGTTCGATGTTCGGCTGTCAGATCCTCGCGGGCGATGCCCCCCAGTCTTGCGGTCGACCGAAACAAATTTCGGCAACAGGCGCCGACGACCCGCGGCCAGCCGTCGAAATAGTTAAAGGCGGTTGAAAACGTGGCTGCAAACGCGCCGACCAGGAAGACGATCATCATCGAGGGCCCAAATCGGTCGGTGAAAATTGTGGCGATTTCTCCCATCACGGCATTTCCCTTAACTTCGCTGGGATACAACGAACCGGCCGCCAGCAGAAGGAAAACGCAAGCCAGCAGAAACGAAATGATGTGCCCCATCCGAAAATCCCACAGCCCGATGGTGAACCAGCGGCGGCAGTATTCACGGGCATGGGGCGGCAACCGGGATGGATCGACGCTGAGGTCTTCTTTCCGGACGGAAAAGGGATCGAAACGGGACGCCAGGCCGCTGGTTTCCAGGTGCTCGCGGATTTTTCCCATGCCGACCTTTTTCGCTTTGCCCCATTCCGAGGCTTGCAGCGAAACGTCGATGCCGGTCGGCAGCAAACCGAGAAACGCGGCAATCACCAGCCACGAACCTTCGGGCGTCTCCAACTGGAAGAAATGCCCCAGTTCAGACAGCGGAGCCGGTGCGGCGAGATACACTGCGATACTCGAGAGCACCAGAATTCCAGCCAGGATCTTCGTCATCCATTCGACCGCCGTGTATTTGCCTTGAAGAATGATAGCCACTGAAAAAACCGCCAGTAAGAGTGCGCAAAGCGACATCGGTAGCTGCAATCCGATGTAGTTGTTGGCGAAGAAGTAGACGACGGCCGAAGCCGCGGCCAACCGTCCCGCCTGACCGACCGCACATTGCACCAGCGTAGTCACCAGCACGTACCACAACGGCCATTTCTTCCAGGCCGTGCCGTAGGCTTCGAGCATGCTCCGCCCAGTCGCATGGGTGAAGCGGAAGGCCATCTCGAAACCGTAATACTTGAAGATGTAGGCAATTGGAATGCACCACAGCAGCGCATAGTGAAAGCGTCCGCCGGCAGCCGGCGCCGTCACCAGATGACTGGTGCCGATTCCGGTCATCATCAGCACCAGGCCGGGACCAAACCGGGCCGACATACCGAGGGGATTCATCGGCGGCAGTTCCAGCGACTCGAGGGCGATCTGCGCCTCGATAGCCGGATTGGAACTATTCTCGGGAGTGCTCATGAGAAAACCGGGCGGGCTCTGTGGGCCTGAATCGTTGACGACCGAGACAACTGGTCGTGGTAGGACGCGATCCTCAATGATGGGGGCTAATTTGGGGTGACAGCAAATTCGCGGCTCGGGCCCAGCGGTACTTCGCCCCGAGCACGGCCACCGGCAGTTCTGCGGCATACGGAAAGGCCACGATGCCCCGCTCGTAGAGGTATTCGGAAGCTTGCTCGACCTCGACATCGCCCACCAGTGAAGCCACGATCGGTTTGTGGATACCCTGTTGCCGAAATTCCTCAACAACCTCGACCACCAGTTCGGCAAAGACCATCGGCGGCGTAATGATTGTATGCCAGTAGCCCAGAATGAGGGCGTGAATTCGTTCGTCTTGCAGCCCCAGTCGAATGGTGTTTTTGTAGGTTGTGGGCGGTTCGCCGCCGGTGATGTCGACCGGGTTTCCGGCGGCACCAAACGGGGGAATGAACTCGCGGAACGCCGCGTCCAGATCGTCTGGCATTTTCATCAGCGACAGGCCGTGATCGACGCAGGCATCGGACAGCAGCACGCCGGAACCGCCGGCACCGGTAATGATCACAATGTTCTCGCCCTTGGGGGTGGGAAAAATTGGCAGCCCGCGGGCAAACTGCAACATGTCGTTGAGGTTGCGGGCTCGGATGACGCCGCTTTGCCGAAGAATGTCGTCATAGATTTTATCGTTTCCCGCCAAGGCGGCTGTATGAGAGGCAGCGGCGCGGGCACCCAACGCGGTCCTTCCCGCTTTGAGCACAATCACTGGTTTTTGCTTTGAGACTCGCTGGGCCACTTCAGCAAAGCTGCGGCCGTCCTTGAGATCTTCGACGTGCATGGAGATCACCTGCGTGTTATCGTCTTGCTCGAAGTAGGTCAGCAGGTCGTCTTCGTCGAGGTCCGATTTGTTGCCCAACCCGACGATTGCCGAGACGCCCATTTTTGTCGATCGGCTGAAGCCGATGATCGACATGCCGACGCCGCCGCTCTGCGAGGAGAGCGCGACCTTCCCTTTCACGTCGTACGGCGTACAGAAGGTTGCGCACAGATTTTTCGGCGTGTAGTAGTAGCCGTAAATGTTCGGTCCCATAATCCGCACATTGTGCTTTCGGGCAACGCTGACCATCTCTGCTTGCAGTTCCCGCTGGCCGGTCTCGGCAAAGCCGGAGGGAATCATGATTGCGCCGGCGACTCCCTTTTCGCCCACTTCCTGTAGGGCCGAAATGACAAACTTGGCGGGAATCGCGAAGACGGCGACGTCAACCTTGCCCGGAATCTCCCGGACGCTTTTGTAGCACCGCCGGCCGAGAATCTCCTCGGACTTAGGATTGACAGGATAGATTTCCCCCTGGTAACCGCCGTTGATCAGGTTTTTCATGACCGAGTTGCCGATTTTCCCATCCTCGGCCGAGGCCCCGATGACGGCGACCGAGCTGGGCTGCATGATGCGGTTCATCGACGAAAGGATTTCTTCCTGCGAGGGACGGAACGGTTCCGGCTGTGGCGAGAAGTCAACCAGCACCCGCGCATCAACGGCGACGGCTCCGTCGCTGCGGGCTAAGACGGGGTTGAGGTCTAGCTCGCTGATTTCGGGGAAGTCGTGAATTAACCGTGAAACGTTCTGAATGATGTCGGCCAGAGATTCGCGGTCGACCGGTTGGGAGCCGCGAACGCCCCGCAGCATCTCGGCCGCGGCGATGCCGTCGAGCATCGAAAGCGCATCCTGACGAGAGGCCGGCGCCAGACGGAACGTGACGTCCTTCAGGATCTCGACCAGCACGCCGCCCATTCCGAACGCCACGACTTTCCCGAAGCTTGGATCGGTCAGGCCGCCGACGATGACCTCCTGCGCGGCCGGAAGCATCTGCTGCACCAGGACACCGATGATCTCGGCAGCGGCGCGAAAGTCGCGGGCGCTGCGGGTCACGGTTTCGTATCCCTGCCGAACCTCTTCGGCGTTGCCCAGATCGCTCAGCACGCCCCCCGCTTCGGTCTTGTGGATGATGTCTGGGGAAACGATCTTCAACACGACCGGAAAGCCGATTTCCCCGGCCAACTGCGCGGCTTCGTCGGGCGACGTGGCCAGCCTCTCTGGGGGAACCGGAATGTTGTAGGCGTCGCAGACTTCCTTGCTCTCCGGCGGCGAGAGCGCCGTGCGCCCGGCGGCTTTCACCTCGTCGAGCACAGCCCGTACCGCGTCCTGATCGTAACTCACGTAGCCTCTCCCCGATCGATGTCGCCGCTCGCAGCTAAGCGGGCCACTACTTATACATGGTCTGGTTCCGAGTTCCGCTGCCGAAAACATCCGGATCGACCATGACGTTCACCAGCGCCGGTTTTCCCGACTCGCGGGCGCGGTCGAGTGCCCCTCGGATCTGCTCGGGTTTGGTGACGTGTTCGCCGTAACCTCCCATCGCCTCGACGATCCGGTCGTAGCGGGTCGGATCAAGCAGATTGGCCACGTCGCCCCGCTCGGAACCGTACTTCTGAATTTGGCCGTAGCGAATCTGATTCCAGGCGGCGTTGTTGCCCACCACGCCGACCACCGGCAGCTTGAATCGAATCAAGGTGTCGTAGTCGAACCCAGTGCAACCGAAGGCACCGTCGCCGAACAGAATCACCACATCTTTGTCGGGGTGGGCGACTTTCGCGCTCAGCGCAAAAGGCGTTCCGACACCGAGCGTGCCGAGCGGTCCGGGATCCATCCAATGGCCCGGTTGTCGTGGTTGAATCGTCGACGCCGAAATCGTCACCACGTCGCCCCCGTCGGCGACAAACATCGTGTCGTCCAGCAGAAAGTCGTTGATCTCTCTGGCCAGCCTCAACGGATGAATCGGAACCGCATCGGAATTCAGAAGCTGCTGCTGCTCTTCGAGACGCTTCGCTTCGATCTCGCGTAGCTGTTTGAGCCAGTCTCGCGCGGCCCTGTTCGGCTCGACGGCGGCCGTCAATTGTTCCAGCACGGCACCGGCGTCGCCGACAATGCCCAGGTCTACGTCGCGGTTGTGACCTAGTTCGCCATAATCGAGATCGACTTGAATGACCTTCGCGTCCGCCGCCAGACGTTTTCCGTAACCCAAACGGAAGTCAAACGGCGTGCCGATGATCAGCACGACATCCCCCTGCCCCAGTGCCTGCCGGCGGGAACGGTTGAACGCATAGGGACAGCCGGCGGGGAGACAGCCGCGGGCCGCCCCGTTCACGTAGACGGGAATTTGGGCATGCTCGGCAAAGGCCAATAGCTGCACCGCCGCCCGACAATGCCAGGTCTGACTGCCGGCCAGAACAGCGGGCCGTTCTGCACGGGACAGCCAATCGGCCGCCTGCTGCACAAGTTTTACGTCGCCATGAACCCTGCCGAACGACCGGTACTTTTTGGGAAACGCGACCGTCTCGTCGTCAACCTGCGCATCGAGCACGTCGCGGGGAATTTCCAAAAACGACGGTCCAGGACGGCCGTTGTACGCTTCCCGAAACGCCATTCCGATCAATTCCGGAATGCGCTCGGTATCCAGAACGGCGGTGGCGAACTTGGTGATGGGCTGCATGATCGATACGTGGTCGAGTTCCTGCAGCCCGCCCTGATGATACTGCTTTCGCGCCGCCTGCCCTCCGATTAACAACATCGGCGACTGCGCCCGAAACGCATTGGCGATGCCGGTCACCGTATCAGTGGTGCCCGGACCGGCAGTAACGACGGCAACCCCCGGCACACCAGTCACTCGCGTCCAACCGTCGGCAGCGTGTGCGGCGGTCTGCTCGTGACGAATGTCGATGATCTTGATCTCCTCGTCGAGACAGCCGTCATAGATATCGATAATGTGACCACCGCAGAGCGTAAAAATAGCGCCGACGCCCTCTTGCTTAAGCGCTCGAGCCACAAGATGTCCACCGCTGATCTTGGCCATGGTCGTGACTGCGATTAGTTGAGGAACTTGGCCGCCACGTGCCGCCGTTGAATCTTACCGGTGGCCGTGCGCGGCAGCTCGTCGGAGATGTGAATTTTCTTGGGAACCTTGAAGTCGGCAAGATGTTCGCGGCAGAATGCGACGATGTCCTCTTCGGTCGCCTGCTGCTTGAGCACCACGGCGCCGTGAACTTCTTCGCCGTATTTTTCGTCGGGTGCGGCGAATGAAACCGCCTCGGCCACAGCGGGGTGCGCTAACAAGACGGCGTCCACTTCCAACGGCGAAATCTTTTCACCGCCCCGATTAATCAGTTCCTTAAGCCGCCCGGTCAAGGTCAAGAAATTGTTCTCGTCGAGACGACCCCGATCACCGGTGCGGAAATAGCCGTTTGTGAAGGCCGTCGCGTTGGCCTCCGGGTTGTTTCGGTAGCCGTGCATCACGTTGACGCCGCGAATCGAGACTTCGCCCTGCCGGCCGCAGGGAAGCACGTTGCCAGCATCGTCGAGAATGACGACTTCGACACCAGTTGGCTTGCCGACGGTCCCCGGTATTCGCTGGCCGGGCGGCAAGGGATTGGATGACATTTGATGAGAGGCTTCGGTCATGCCGTAGGCTTCCAGCACCGGGGCGCCGAACCGCTCTTCCAGCGCCGAGAAAACAGCCGGTGCCAGTGCTGAACTGCAGGAGCGGATGAACCGCAGCCCCTCTCGGGGCGCGTCGTCCTCATCGGCCCGTGCGAGCAGAATCTGGTGAATCGTCGGGACTGCCGAGTACCACGTCGCGCTGTTTTCCTGGATGTGCTGCCAGAATTTGCCGGCCGAAAACCGAGGCGGGATGATCACACTTCCACCCGAACGCAACGTGCTCAACGTGGCCCCCAACAAACCGTGTACGTGGAACAGCGGCATGACGATCAGACTGGTGTCGTCCGGACTCAACTGATAGGTGGCGACGATGCTATCGAGTGAAGTCATCAGGTTCTGATGGGTCAGGGGCACACCTTTAGGCCGGCTGGTGGTTCCGCTGGTGTGCAGAAACAACGCGACGTCGTCGTCCTGCGGGACGTCGTCGACGATCGCCGACCCTATTTCGCCCGATTCGCAGGTCAGCTTCACCGTCCCGTCGGCATCCAACGTCGCTTCCCAGACGTCCAGGTTCAATTGCGCAGCCGCTTTGCGTGCCGGATGGTCGCCGGGCGGCACAATGATCGCGCGGGTACCGGCGTCTTCCATGTAAAACTGGAACTCGTCCGTCTTGTAGGCCGAGTTCAGCGGTGCCGCCACGGCGCGGACCTGTGTGACCGCTAGAAAGATCGCCAGAAACTCCAGACAGTTTGGCAAGACAATGCTCACCGGGTCGCCCGTCCCGACTCCACCCCTGCGGAGCGTCTGGCACAGCGACGTCACCTGCTCCTCGAGTTGGGTGTAATTCAGAGTCGGGCCACCATCGGGAATCACGACCGCTCTGTTGTCCGAAAACTCGGCGGACCAAAGTTCTGCCAACGTAGACATCATCTCCTCCGACACATAGCTGTTTTGCTGCGATGTGGGTCCATCCTATTTCCAATTGAAGACGAACACAACCATCGCAACTGGGACGCATCGCCGGGACCTTGCGGGTCTCGTCACCGTAATTCTTGACGGGCCAATTCCGAACGGCAAGGTACGGAATTCGGGGTGGACGAGACAAAAAGGCGGAACCGGAGAGCAGCTTAAACGCCTGATGTTGCATCCGCCGAACGTCGAACAGGGCCCAAGAGCGCCGCTGGTCACGTGGGGCTATCGGCCAGATCGGCGGGAGAGGAGACGGCCTTTTCCACCTCGCCGAGCAGTTGATCGAGGCGGAACGGTTTGTATAGGACCGACTTGAGACCTTCTTGTCGGGCTTTGACGATCGAATGGGTCGGATCGTAGCCGAATCCGGTCATCAGGATCACGGGCAAATGCCCATGGATTTGGCGAATTTGATGGAAGCACTCGTAGCCGGTCATGTCGGGCAATCGGATGTCGGCGATGACCACGTCGTAATGGAAGTTGCGGACCATCAGGAACGCCTCATCGCCGTTGTGGGCGGTTTCGACGTCGCATCCCAGCCGCTCTAAAAGTTCGTGGGCGGCAGCGCGGACCGATTCGTCACTGTCGACGACCAGAATGCGTTTGTCGCGCAGTTTGGGACGCTGCGATCGGGGCGGCAGAGGCGAGTAGACCACGCGCGGGGTCATCGTCTGACCGACCTTCTGGATGAGCTGCTTGATGGCGCGAGTTTGCTTGAGCACCCGTTGCAAGCGGTCGCAGACGTTCGGCTCGTGGCCGATGTAACGTTCCAGGATCCAGGCGGTGTCGTTCAGAATCTCATCGACCGGGTGGGCCACTTCCCGCAGGATCAACTCGGCGCTTTCGCTGGCCGTCGTCATTTTTTCGACCTCCAGCAGCTCCAAGGTATTCAGCGCAATCGCGACCTCGCGGCTGAAGAGTTCCAGGAACTGCAGGTCGTTTTCGTCGAAAGCTCCTGGCCTTGGACTCTCGACGTTAAACGTGCCCAAAATCTCGTCGTGCAGAACGAGCGGGACCGTCAACGAGCTGCGAGCCTCCGGTGCCCCGGGAAGGTACAACGGATCGTTCTCGATGTCTTCGCAGAGATAACTCTTTCCGGTTGCAGCTACAAAACCGGTCACACCGTTGCCCTGCGGTTCGGCATAAAGCTCGCGGTTATCCGCCATGGGCTGCATGCCGACCGTCAACAGCGGTTCCAGCAGTTTTATCCGTTTGTCGAGCAAGCGGACTTCGACCTGCTCGAATTCGAGCAGGTCTTTGGTGTAGTGCAGGATTTTGGACTTCAACAACTCGACCCGCTCAGAGACCGTCATCTCCAGGACTTCTTCGGGTGACAGGTCGCCCAGTTCCAGACCGGCCTGATAAATGGCATTCAGCTTTTGCCGTTGGAGCACCTCTTCCGAGACGTCGCGGACGATCACGATCAGAAATCGGGGAAGGTTGCTGCCCTCCTCGAAGACCGGCTTGGTGTGCACTTCGAAGTACGACTTCTCGCCAACACGCAGCGAACTTTTGGCCGGTTCACCAGAGCCCAGCGCTGTGTGGAACGGACAAAAATCTGGACCCAGGATCTCTGGCGTCCCGAATGCATCGTAAAAGCCAAGCCCAACGACCGGTTCGTTGCGGCCGGTCAGTTCCAGCAGGCAAGAATTGGACCAGAGGATTCTCAGGTCGGGATCCAGCAGCACCACGCCGTCGGGAACCTGCTCCAGGATGCCCCCCGATTCCAGCAAACTGCCCGACCAGCCGTGGTCTTCGCCAGTCAGCAGGACACCGCAGAACTGTTCACGGGTCAGTGCTTTGAGCCCTTCTTCCAGGCTTTTGGGAACGACGACCTTGTTCTGCTTGCGAAGATCCTCGACCAGTTCAGCAGCCTGTTCGTTGAGTTCGCCAAATACGAGCAACCGGGAAGACGCGGGCACAGGTTCAATTGCTCCCGATGAGGCAAGTTGTTAAGCCTTGGGTCGAATACTCTTCGAGTTCTCAAAATTCCGACAATTATAGGTCAATTGCAGGAGTTTGGCAAGGTAGGAACAACGGCTTGAAACAACGCGAAACAGTTCTCCACACATGCGATGTGGCACAAGACCGTTAGATGGCTTTGCAGCGCTCGGCCAATTGTGTCGGTACATCGAAGGGGTACAGGCTCCGCCCGTCGAAGCCGCATTCCTGGATTCATCGGCACAGTCCTGACCGATCGTCATATTTTCTCTATTCGTTCAACTCCCTCTTCGGCAATGGGAACCGTGGTTGTTGATCCTCATCACTAGAATTTCAGTGGTTTCGCCGATGGCCAAAGCGTTTGTAGGAATTTTGATCTCTGCTGGGCCGCCTGCTCGCTCGTGAAACGATAGCACCTCGGATTTTCAGCAGGCCGGGCCGCTCGCCCAGAAATGGTTCGTAGATTCACTGGACGGCTGGGTGGCGTCGGCCACCGTGAGTAGTGCTCAGAACGGTTCGAGGAAGATCAAAACACTTGCCGGACTTAAATGCCTGAACGAATAAAAATTTCGTCACCGTCGCGGACGATGTAGTCCTTGCCCTCAAGCTGTTGCAGGCCGGCCGCCTTAAGATCGCGTTCCGATCCGAGCCGGATCAGATCATCGGCAGACCATACTTCCGCACGGACGAAACCACGGGCCAGGTCACTATGAATAGTATCGGCCGCTTCCAGCACGGTTGCACCGCGTCGCAGCAGCCAGGCGTGAACTTCCTTGTCGGCACAGGTGTAGAAAGTAATCTGGTCGGTCAGCTCAAAAATCTTTCGCAGCAGCCGTCCACGGAACGGTTCTTTGAGCCCCATTTCGACAGCAAATTCGGCACGTTCCTCATCTGGGAGCGCCTGAAGTTCCAATTCGAGGCCAGCCGGCGCTGCCACGGCTCGCTGCCCGTTGGCTTCAAGCCGCTCGACGATTGACGGGTCGAAGTCGGAATCGGACGTGTTCAAAACCACCAGCCGCGGTTTGCGAGTCAGCAACGAGAACGACATCGCCGCCTGTTCCTGCAATTCGCTGAGTTGCATGTTGCCGACCGGTTCGCCGTCACTCAGCCGATCGGCTATCGGCCCCAGTGCCTGCAGTTCTGATTGTAGATCGTCGCGGTCGGGCCGGGGCTTGGTGACGTCCTTTTTCAGCCGCTCGATGCGGTTGTTGACGACCTGCAGATCAGCCAACAGCAGATCGTCCATAAATGCCGAAATATCTGCGTCGGGATCGCTGCCGCCAAACAAACCGATGATCTGCACCAGCGCGTTGGCGCTGCGAATGACGCTTAGACGATGCGCATTGTTCTCCTGTGCCGATCGGCTGAGCCCGGGCGTGTCGAACAGTTCTATTTTGGTGGGGACGGCCTTTTTGGGCTGATAGATCTCCAGCAACCGCTCGAAGCGGTCGTCCGGAACCGTTGCCA
>Ga0310123_10002333_pt1 | contig 15201 bp, 7 predicted proteins | sample CB6_AW_1057_MG_FD_203505 | JGI IMG/M metagenome (GOLD analysis project Ga0310123, IMG submission 203505) | Marine microbial communities from Western Arctic Ocean, Canada - CB6_AW_1057 | ecosystem: Environmental > Aquatic > Marine > Oceanic | place: Canada: Western Arctic Ocean | collected... | reverse complement strand
GCCGCCTCGGCCGATCTCGACAAGCTGGTTGACGCCGGCACGATCAGTGACCTGAGGCGTTACTGGATCATCAACGGGTTCACCTGCACGACGACCACCGCCGGGTTGCCGGCGTTGAGGAAGGTGGCGGGTGTGAAGGAGGTCTACGTGGCCGGTCCGGCACGGGCGAGTCGTCCGGCCAGCCGCGGGACGGCCGTGTCGTTTGTCGTCGCGGGGAAACCGAAGTTCGACCCGGCCCGGTACCAGCATCCGTGGTACATCCGCTACCTGCAGGCCGATCGGGTCTGGAAGGAACTGGGCGTGACGGGTCGGGGCACGCTGAACGTCGTGCACGACTTCAACTTTGTCTACTCGGAAAACGTCACCGGCAACCTGTACCGCAACCCCGGGGAAACCGCCGGCAACGGCAAGGACGATGATGGCAATGGGCTGGTCGACGATGTCCACGGATTCAACTTCGACCAGCACAACGCCAACCTGACACTGGTGCCGGTTGGTCGCGGAGGCTTCAACCCGCGGGCCCAGCACGGGTTCATGTGTGCGGCGATCATCTGTGGCACCGGAGCGAAGGGGCGGAAGTACGAGTTCGGGATCGCGCCCGAGGGGACCTGGACGGGCGTGATCGCTTCAGGGCGACTCGAGGCGGCCATCGAATGGGCCGTCGAGCAGGGAGCTGACACGTACAGTATGAGTTTTTCGATCCCCGGTCTCGGCGAGTACCGTTCGCACTGGCGGAAGGTGATGGAGCACGGTTCGTTTTGCGGAATCTGCTTCGTTTCCGGTGCCGGCAACTTTGCCCAGCAGGCCCACGTGCCGGTGCAGATGCGGACTCCCGAGGACATCCCCGACGCGGTGTTTGCGGCGGCGGGTGTGCAGAGGGATTTTTCGAGGACACCGTTTTCGAGCAAGGGGCCGGTGGAATGGAAGACTCGGCACTACCAGGATGGCCGGGTGCAGAAGCCGGAGGTGTGCGCCTTCAACATGGGATTGCCGCAGCTGTGGCTGAATGGCACGACCCGCCCCGGAGGTCTCAACGGCAACTCGTTCGCCGGCCCGATGTTCTGCGGATCGATCGCGCTGATGCTCTCGGCCGACCCCGACCTGTTCCCCTGGGACCTGCAGCAGATCATCACTTCAACGGCCACCGACGTGGCGGCCGAGGGAGTGGACGACGAGACCGGTCACGGGTTGATCAACTGCTACCGGGCGGTTCGCGAGGTGTTGCGTCGCAAGGCGATCCGCGAGGGGAAGGACCCGAAACGGTTTGCAGGGCGTCAGCAGGGTGACACGCTGGACATCGAGTCGATCAAGTTGCGGTTGAAGAGTTCGAGGGTCCAGGTCGGTCGCCTGCAGCCGGGCGGCCAGGCGGACAAGCTGGGCGTGAAACCCGGTGACGTGCTGGTCAGTTACCACGGCCGCAAGATCGCGTCACGCCGCGACGTACTGGCAGCCAAGCGAAAGGCGGTTAGCGACAAGGCCGAAAGGGTCGCCGTGGTCTTCTCTCGCGGTGGCCAACTGATCAAGGGCGAATTCACCACCGCGGCGATCGGCTTTGTGCCGCAGGTGGTCTTCGACGACCCGACCTTCAAGTGAATCGCGGTGGTGGCCCCGCCTAGCCAAACTTCTTCCTGAGCAATTCGAAGTAGGCGTGCTCGCCGGGTCGCTGGGGCAGCTTGACGGGTGCTTCCCAGTCGGCCGGGACGTCGACCAGCCGGACCGGTTGGCCGTCCTTGACGAGGTGGCTGTAGAAGCCGGCCAGGTAGGCCTGCTGTTTCATCAGGATCTGGTCATAGGTCTGGGGCATCGGGTTGCCAGTGGCGATCTGCTGGAAGGCCCACAGGCACGGGGTCCAGAACCCGGTGTCCCGGTACAGTTCGCCCCGACCGAGCGTCAGCGTGAAGGGACGACCATTGCCGTTCTTGTCGGTGTGGATCTGGAGCATGCCGACTCCGAAGTCGCCCGAGTGGAGCGTGCCGTAGAAGGTCCGGCCCTCCGCGTCCTGGTGTTCGAGCGTCAGGACGGCAGGAGGCGAGTGCCAGTGCTTGCCGCGGAAGGCGACCGAGATGATCGGGTTGCCCGCGTCGGTGATGGCCCGACTGAGGAAGTACAGCCCGTGGGTGCCGTGCGTTGGGTAGTCCTCGGCTCCGGTCGTCGTGTGATAGCCGGTCACCCTGGACGACTCGACAAAGTGGCGTGCCTCGACCACTACCTGGTTGTGACCGAAGGCCGAGGGGACCAGCAGTGGTGCCTTGTGTTTCCTGGCCAACTCGACGATCGCCTTCGTCTTGGCGACCGAGTTGGCAAAGGGGCGGTTGACCAGGCACGGCAGGCCGGCCTTCAGAAATGGGGCCATCAGCACGTGGTTGAACGCATGGTTGTAGTAGCCGCCGTCGATGACCGCATCGACGTGTCCGACCATGTCCGAGGGATTCTTGACCGCCGTGCAGCGGTGGCCTCGGGCAAACCCCGCAGATGACTCGGCGTTGACGTCCCAGCAATGCGTGATCTGCATGTTGGTGTAGGACATCGAGCCGCTGATCAACCGGCCCCAGTGAGCGGCCAAGTGCGAGTAGACGCTGATGTTGAGGACCCCGACGCGGATCGGTTTTCGGGGGTTGGAATCGTCTTGAGTGGCCGACGCCTCTCTCGAGGCTGCCGTCGCCGCGATGGCCCCGGTGGCCAACAGCGTTCCGGCAGCGGGAGTGTCCCTCAGAAAGCGGCGTCGCGAGACGGGGGTGGGATCGGTCATGGCTGTCTACTGAATACGGGGGATCGAGTCACAGACGCACGGCGTGGTGTCTGACCCGAGCATGATAACGTCGCTCAACTGTCCGGTCGTGGCTCCTGCTGTGGTTGACCTCCGGTGAACACGACGGGGACCAGTCGAGGGTTGGATGGCCCGACCGTCTCCTCCAACAACCGAAACCCGCGTGCCTCGTAGTTCGGCCGTGCGTGAGGGTGGTCGTGGTTGCAGGTCCGCAGCCACACCCGGTTGCCGCCCATCTGCCACGCACGGTCCACGACCCGGCATAGCAGCACGCCTCCCAGCCCCTGCCCGATGAACTGCGGCAGCAGCCCGAAGCAGACAATCCGCACGCTGCCATCGTCCTGGCTTTCGAGCTCGGTATACCCGACCGGAGTCCCCTCGAGGTAGCCGACCCAGGTCTCAAACGTCTCCTTGCCAATCAGCTCGTCCCACTTCGCCTGGTCCCATTCGCCGCGACCACCCCAGCGGTACTGTTCTCCGACCGCCTGGAACAGAAACCAGTTGAAGGCCGCACAGGGGGGATCGACCGGCCGGAAGTCCATCGGTGCGGCCGATTCACCACTCGACTCCACGTCCTGAAACGCCCCGGGGTCTTCCAGCGACAGTTCCCAGGTGATCTTCTGTGATTGGTCGTAGGCCATCGTGCGGCTCGTCGGGGTGTATTGGAGCGGATCGCGGCAGACCCGGCATCGGCCGGGTGTTAGAATACAGGCTCATCTCACACCGGGCGCCTTGGACGTCTTCTTGAAGAGAACGTGATGTTTCGCATCCTGGGCAATCGCCGACAACTCTGTGACGGATTCTCGCGTCGTGATTGGCTCAACATCGGCAGCCTGGGCTTTTTGGGCCTGGGCCTGGCCGACGTGCTGCGACTGCAGGACGTTTCGAGTCAAACGGCGGAGGCCGCCGGTCGTGGTGACCGCAATTCGCTCGATGCGACTTTCGGCCGAGCCAAGCGGTGCATCCTGCTGCTGCCCTATGGCTCACCGCCACAACACGAGACCTTCGATCCCAAGCCGGGTGCGCCGGATGAGATCCAGGGCGAGTTGAAGGCGATCCCGACATCGGTACCCGGGTACCAGGTCGGCGAGGGTCTGCCGAAGATCTCACGGATCGCCGATCGCCTGACGGTGATCCGGTCGATGACTCATCCCTACCCGGTCCACTGTACGGCCTACGTCACCAGCGGCATTCCCGACTACTCACCCGCTCTCGAATCGCGACCCCGCGATCCGAAGCTCTGGCCCTACATCGGCTCGGTGGTCGACTACGTGATGAGTCGTCGCGAGTCCGCCGGGTTGGGCAAGCCGGCCCTGGTGCCTCGGAACATGGCGCTGCCTTGGAAGATGAACTCGCGAGGCGGCCCGAAGGCCGCGGCTGTCCAGGCCGGACCCTACGCCGCCTTCCTGGGCCCCGCCTACGATCCGGTGCTGACCGATTTCGAGGGCGAAGGGAGCCGGGTCTCGATCAAGATCTCTCCGGCCGGTGGCAAGAAGCACAAGGTGTACGACCCCTACGCCGGGATAAAGCCCGAGGGTCGGTTCACGCTGGCCGGCGCCAAGCGTCGTGATACGATGACGCTGGAGCGGCAGGACCGGAGAAACAGCCTGCTGGCTCGGTTCGGAAAGGCCCGCAAGCAGCTGGATCGCAACGCCGAGTCGCTGAGTTTTGATCGCTATCAGCAGTTGGCTCTCTCGTTGCTCTCCACAACCCACGTGCACCAGGCGCTGGACATCCACCAGGAATCCGACGTGATGCGGAACGGGTACGGCATGAACCTCTTCGGCCAATCCTGCCTGGCCGCGCGGCGGCTGGTCGAGGCCGGCAGCCGGTTCGTGACCGTTTTCTGGGATGAGTACGCCTACCTGAACGCCGACTGGGACACGCACTGGAACCACTTCTACCGGCTCAAGGATCGCCTGCTGCCCGGGTTCGACCAGGGCTTCTCGCAGCTGATTCTCGACCTGGAAACCCGCGGCATGCTCGATGACACGCTGGTGGTGTGGATGAGCGAACACGGGCGGACGCCGAAGTTCAACAAGAACGCCGGCCGCGACCACTGGTCACGGGTCTACTCGATTGCGATGGCCGGAGCCGGAGTGGGCCGCGGGAACATCATCGGGGAAAGCGACCGGCTGGCCGGCGACGTGAAGTCGCACCCGGTCTCGCCCAAGGACATCCTGGCCACGATCCTGCACCTGATGGGGATCGATGCCCACACCACGATTCCCGATCAGCAGGACCGACCGGTGCCGGTCGCCGGCACCGGCGTGCTGCGTCCCGAGATCTTCCGGGGAGCCTGACGATGAGTGGGTCTCGGGCCACCGGTCTGTCGTGGTGGGCAGTGTTGTTGCTGCTGGCAACGGCACAATCGGCCCCGGCCCAGAGTTCCGCGGTCCTGGTCCACGACATCTCGCCCAGGGCGTTGATTCCGGGGAAAGTCACACGGGTGAGGATCCGCGGAGCCGCGCTCGAGTCGGCTCGGACACTCTGGACCAGCATTCCCTCGACGGTGACTCGCGTGAAGGCCGAGGGCGACGGGGCGACTCAGGCGACATTCGACGTCAGGCTGCCAGAGGGCCGGGTCGGGCGAGCGGCGATTCGCGTCGTCGCCGATGCCGGCCTCTCAAACGTCGCGCTCGTCCTGCTCGACGCTCTGACGAGCCTCGATGCCTCGCGGGTCCCCGCCGACGGACTCGTTGCCGGCCCCTCGGCGATCGAAGGCAGGCTGGCTGTGGCATCGACGGATCGCTATTCGATTCGACTTGCGAAAGGTCAGCGACTGACCGTCGACGCCTGGTCTCGTCGGCTGGGTTCGTCGCTGGATCCGGTGATCCGCGTGAGTGGTCCCGATGGCCGATCGCTGGGCTCGGTCGACGACTCACCCGGCCTCGATGGCGACGCACTGCTCTCGGTCAAAGCACTCACCGAGGGCCTGCACACCGTCTCGATTACCGATGTCAGCCGACGTGGCGGAGCGGCGTATCGTTATCGCCTGAGGCTGGGTCACTTCCTTCCGGTGTCGCTGGCCTATCCATTTCGAGTGAAGTCGGGACAGGCCAACCGGCTGCAACTGCTGGGTCCGGGGGTCAGCCATGAGCTGACCCTGCCGGCATCGACACCTCCGGGCACGACCTGGGTCGGTGGTCCGGCGGGTTCCGGAGGGGGCCGGTCGCTGCTGTCGGTCGAGGTGGTTGCTGGCGACGTGCTGGTGGAACGCGAGCCGAACGATCGACGCGAGCAGTCCCTGGAGTTGCCCGAGGGGGGGCGGGTGAGTGGCCGATTCGAAAAGTCCGCTGACCGCGACTGGTACCGCGTGTCGTTGAAGAAGGGTCGTCGGCTTCAGGTCGTCGGCCACACCGCCTCGCTGGGCTTGGCCGGGCGACTGTACATGCGGTTGGTGGATGCGGAGGGTCAGATGCTGGTCGAGGTGTCTCCAGCAATCTCGACCCGCACCACGCTCGAACATACCACCGGTTCGGACATGTCCGCGTGGCTGATGGTCGAGGAACTGCAGCGGAGGGGCGGGCTGTCGTTTGGCTACCAGCTGGATTGCCGGTTCGTCGACCGGGGTTTTTCGCTCTCGGCCGGTCACGAACGGCTGCATGCCAAGCCCGGTGGCAAGGTCTCGCTGAAGGTGACCGCCGTGCGACGAAACTTCACCGGTGCGATCAGGCTGGGTGTTGAGGGGTTGGGACCGGATGTCGAATTGGCCGGAGCCGAGATCGCTGCCGGCAAGAACGAAACCATGCTGACGATCTCGCTTCCCAAGAACCTGAAACCGGCTGCGGTGGCTGCGGTGGCTGCGGTGGCTGCGGTGGGCGGGGCGGGCGGACTGATCGGGTTGAAGATCGTCGGAGAGGGGTTGCTGGAGCCTCCGGCGGAGGGTGTGACCGTGGTCGAAAGGTCCTCGCTGGAATACAGCCGTGGCGACCTGGGCAAGTTCGACGGTTTCATCAGCGACAACAAGGGTGGGTTGAATTACGCCGAGTACGACGTCGAGTTGCCCGAGGCGGGTGAGTACCTGGTGTTGCTGAAGTATGCCGCCCTGGCCGCTCGGGTCGCCTCGATGAAACTCAATGGCAAGGTCGTTGGTGGCGGAATCATGACCCGGACGACCGGCAGTTGGAACGTGAACACGGCTCGCTGGTTCAACGAGGGGCTGGTCAAGTTTCCTCGGGGCAAGAGCGTGCTGAGGCTCGAGAAAAACGGGGTCTTCTCGCACCTGACAACCATCCGGATTGCTCGACCCGCACCGAAGTCGAAGGAGCCTGCCAAGACGGTTCGGGCGTCGGCGAGCACGGTGAACGCTCTACGGAGCGGCCTGGGCGGGATGACGTTTGTGCCCTCCGAGTTGGATGGCACGGTGTTTCTGAGTGTAGGACAATGATGCCGGTGAGCATTCGATCCACAACGCACTGGGTACCGATGGTGCTGGCTGCCTTCGCGGGTGTCGTGCAAGGCGGGCCGCTCGAGAAGCTGGACGTGCAGCCGGCCCAGATCCATCTGGTGGGTCGGTTGGACCGCGTGCAACTGGTGGTCAGCGGAGTGCGGTCCGACGGTTCGGTTGTCGATGTGACGGGACGGGCCAAGATCACTGTCGACTCGCGGGAGGTCGCGTCGGTCTCAGCTGGCCGCGTGAGTGCTCGGGGCGACGGTCGGACAAGCTTGAACGTCAGCGTCGGCAAATTGAATGTACGAATTGGTGTGCAGGTCTCACGGTTCAGTCGTCCGCCGCGAGTGGGTTTCGAATTCGGCCTGCTGGCGGCTCTTTCGAAACAGGGTTGTAATTCCGGTGGTTGCCACGGGGCACCCAGTGGAAAGGGTGGGTTTCGGCTTTCGCTGCGTGGCTTTGATCCGCGGCTGGATGTCCAGACCTTGATCCGGGAACAATTCGGTCGGCGGACCAACACGGTTGATCCGGACCAGAGCCTGCTGCTGCGGAAGCCGCTGATGCGGGTGGCACACGGTGGTGGGCAGCAGTTGAAGCCCGAGGATCCGGCCTGCGAGTTGATCCGGGAGTGGATCGGCCAGGGATGTCGCCCCGATGCCACGGAGACTCCGAGATGTGTGCGGACCGAGGTGTTTCCTGTCGATCGCGTGGTGAAGGCACCGGCCACCTCGCAGCAACTGCGCGTGGTTGGTCATTTTTCAGACGGCAGTTCTCGCGACATCACTCACCTGGCCGTCTTCACCAGTTCCAACGAGGGCCTGGCGAGGGTGGACCGGCGTGGGCTGGTGAGCGGATCGGGGACCGGGCAGGTGGGGATCCTGATTCGCTACCTCGACCAGATGCAGGCCGCACGGATCACGATGATTGAGAACCGGCCGGGTTTTGTTTGGCCGAATCCCGAGTCGTCCAACGAGGTCGACCGGTTGGTGCACCAGCGGCTGAGGGTGTTGCAGGTTCCGCCGTCGCCCAGGAGCAGCGACGGCCAGTTCCTGCGTCGCGTGTCGCTGGATGTCACCGGGTTGCTGCCCACCGTCGAGGCGACTCACGAGTTCCTGGCCGACAAGCGGCCCGACAAGCGGAACCGGTTGATCGAACGGATGCTGGTCAGCGACGATCATGCGCTGTTCTGGGCCGGCAAGTGGGCCGACCTGTTCCGGGTGACTCGCAAGCAGCTGGGCACTCGGGGTGTCGACAAGTTCCACCGCTGGCTGGTGGCCTCGATTCGTGACAACCGACCCTACGACCGGTTTGTCACCGACCTGTTGACCTCCCAGGGCGACACGTTCGGCAACCCGGCTGCGAACTACTTCCGTGTCGCGTCCGACACCGATGACGCGACCCAGACGACAGCCCGGCACTTCCTGGGGATCCGAATCCAATGTGCGAAGTGTCACAACCATCCGTACGAGCGTTGGACCCAGGCGAATTACTACGGGATCGCGGCGTTTTTCAACCGGATCCAGAGAACCAAGCCCGACAAGAGCGGCAATCTGGTGGTGTGGGTCTCACGACGTGGCGAGTTGAACGACCCCAATAGCGGCCAGCCGGCGGTGCCGTGGCTGCCGATGACCGGCCCGGCGCCGATCGCAGACGCCGAGTCGGATCGGCGAGTAGTTCTGGCCAAGTGGCTGGTCGGGGCGGACAACCCACTGTTTGCTCGTGTCGAGGTCAACCGGTTGTGGGCGTGGGTCTGGGGCGTGGGCATCATCGAGCCGGCCGACGATTTCCGGGCGTCCAATCCGCCGGCCAATCCCGAACTGCTCGACTGGCTCGAGGCCGAGTTCCGCAAGTCGGGGTTCGACCGCCGGCACATTCTGCGATTGATCCTGCAAAGCCGCACCTACCAGCGTGATTCGCTGGCGACCGAGAAAAATCGCCGCGACACCCAGTCGTTTTCTCATGCCAGGGTCCGTCGCATGACCGCCGAGCAGATCTTGGATGCGATTTGCCAGGTAACCGGTATCCCCCAGGTCTACGGCAAGCTGCCCGAGGGGACCCGGGCCACTCAACTGCCCTCACCCGAAGACGCCCCAGCCTTCCTGCACGTCTACGGGACCCCCAAGCGTGAGACCTCCTGCGACTGCGAACGCGAGACCGGTTCGAACCTGACGCAGTTCCTAGTCCTGGCCAACGGAAACCTGATCAACAACAAGGTGACCCACCAGAAGAACCGCTTCCGGATCCAGATCGAAAAGGGCTGGACCGACGAACAGATTGTCGAGGATGTCTACCTCGCGGCCTACAGCCGGTTGCCGACCGAGGAGGAGAAGAAGACGGCGCGGGAGTATGTCGGCAAGCTGGTGAAGAACCGCCTGGAGGCTCACGAAGACATCCAGTGGGCGATTCTCAACAGCAAGGAATTCTTGTTTCAGCACTAGTTGGCGGGGGTGGCAACTGTGATTTCGAGCCCCGCGAGGGATCTCAGGCGGTTGTTGATTCTGTAGGCTTGAGATTCCTCGGTTTGCTCGGAATGACAGGTTGTTTCTCACGCAATACAACTCTGGTCCCGCTTTCGGAAACCGCATCGTGTTGTTTCGTTGCCTGAGCTTTGTCTGCCTGCTGGCCCTTTGCGGTGGCATGGTCCATGCGGAGGAAGAGGAATTCGACCGGCACTGGTCGTTTGTACCTCCGCGGGCGGCCCAGCCTCCGATGGTTCGCAATTCGGACTGGCCCCGTGCTGCGATCGATCGGTTCGTGTTGGCGCGGCTGGAGCGTGAGGGCCTGAGTCCATCGCCGGAGGCGGATCGCCGCACGTTGATCCGCCGGCTATCACTGGATTTGCTGGGCCTGCCTCCGAGCGTGGCGGAGGTCGAGGCGTTCGTGGCCGATCGACGTCCGGGAGCCTACGGCCGCCTGGTCGATCGCCTGTTGGCCTCGCCCCGGTTCGGCGAACGGATGGCGATCCAGTGGCTGGACGTATCACGGTACGCCGACACTCACGGGTACCACGAGGACTATCACCGCGACATGTGGCCGTGGCGCGACTGGGTGATCCGGGCGCTCAACGACAATATGCCCTTTGATCGATTCACGATCGAGCAGCTTGCCGGTGACCTGTTGCCGAAACCCACGCCGCAGCAGATCACCGCGACAGGGTTCAACCGCAATCACGGCGTGACTGCCTCGGGGATCGCCGAGGAATACCGGGTCGAGTACGTGCTGGACCGTGTCCGAACGACGGCCACGGCCTGGATGGGGCTCACGCTGGCCTGCGCGCAGTGTCACGACCACAAGTACGACCCGTTCTCGCAGCAGGACTTCTACCGCTTCTTTGCTTACTTCAACTCGGTCACCGACAAGGGAGTCGAGAACAGGGCGGGCAACGTGGATCCGCTGATCGAGGTGGTGCCGCTGGACCGCGAGGCAGTTGAGCAACGGTTGAAATCGGCGATCGATCTCCTGGTGCGGCAGCGGCAGGCGCGGTTGGCCGAGGGCGGAGAACTGGTCGCCCGCTGGGAAAAGTCACTCGACAAGCAGCCGAAGAAAGGGCCGATGGTGTCGACGTCGGGCCTGGCGGTGCATTGTCGACTGGACGAGGGCAAGGGGGGGTCGATTTCTGTTGGCGGTTCGTTGATGGCGTCCCTGGTGGGTCCGCCGCAGTGGGTCTCGGGCAAGCTGGGCGGCGGCCTGAAACTGGCCGGCAAGACCTACGCCTCCCTCGGCGACACGGCCGGATTCGAACGCACCGATTCGTTCTCCTACGGAGGCTGGGTGCTGGGCGCCAAGACCGGAGCGATCGTCTCGCGGATGGACGACGCGGCGGCCTACCGAGGCTGGGACGTGTTCCTGTCGGGTGGGCACGCCGAAGTGCACATGATTCACTCGTGGCCGTCCAACGCCATGTACGTCAAGTCGACCAGCAAGCTCCCCACCGACGGGTGGACTCACGTGTTCGTCACGTATGACGGCTCGAGTCGCGTGGAAGGCATCTCGCTGTACTTCAACGGACAGAAACAGAAGGTCGGTTCGACGCGGAATTCGCTGACCGGGACGATCAAGACCGACAGGCCGCTGCACCTGGGTCGTCGCAACCCCAGCGGCATCCTCGATGGAGCCCTCGATGACCTGCGGATCTACTCTCGGGCACTCTCAGCCGTTGAGGTGAAAGCCCTGGCCGGTGCTGATGGTCTGACCGAGATCCTGGCGATCGCTGCCGAGAAGCGAACACCCGAGCAACGGAAGGCCCTGACGCTCGGGTACCTGGAACTGCACGACAGGCAGTACCGTTCGCTGGTCGATCGTCTCTCGCGTCGCCGCAGCGAACTGGCGGCCTACAGCAAGGACCGGCCGACGGTGATGGTGATGCAGGACCTGAAGAAGCCCCGGCAGTCCTTCGTGTTGATGCGTGGCCAATACGATCAGCATGGCGAGGCAGTCGAGCCGGGTGTGCCCGAGGTGCTGCCACAGTTGCCCGTGGATGCTCCGGCCAATCGGCTGGGGTTGGCCCGCTGGCTGGTCGACGCCGATCATCCGCTGACGTCTCGCGTGGCGGTCAACCGCCTATGGCAGATGGCCTTCGGAGTCGGGCTGGTGGAGACGAGCGAGGACTTCGGCACCCAGGGTGAGCAGCCCAGCCACCCCCGGCTGCTCGACTGGTTGGCCGTGGACTACGTTCGCAGCGGCTGGGACACCAAGGCCCTGCTGCGGCGGATTGTCACCTCGGCCACCTACCGCCAGTCGTCAGCGTTGACCCGAAAGGCGTGGCTTCGCGATCCCCACAACCGGCTGCTGGCCCGGGCATCGCGGTTCCGGTTGCCGGCCGAGCTGATTCGTGACGGGGCACTGGCCAACGGCGGGCTGCTGGTCGAACGGATCGGCGGTCCCAGTGTGAAGCCGTACCAGCCATCGGGTCTCTGGAAGGAGACCTCGAATCGTCCGTACGTGCAGGACAGCGGAGCTGCACTCTACCGCCGCAGTCTCTACACCTACTGGAAACGCTCGGTGCCGCCGCCGAACATGTTCGCACTGGACGCTCCGACTCGAGAGATCTGCACCACCAGGCGGCAGCGGACCAACACGCCGCTGATGGCCCTGGTGCTGATGAACGACCCGACGTTTGTCGAGGCGGCTCGTGCACTGGCGGTGCGGGCCCTGGTCCGGGACGCCAACAACGAAGTGGCTCGAATCGAGTGGCTGTTCGCCAGCGTGACCGCACGGCGACCGGCGACCGAGGAACTCGAGACCCTGGTCTCGCTGCTCGCTGACCAGCGGACTCGGTTCCGGTCTCGACCGGCGGCGGCCAGGGAGTTGCTCGGAGTGGGTGCCTCGCCGATTGACAAGCGAGTGGACGTAGTTGAGCAGGCGGCGTGGACCGCGCTGTGCAGTGTTCTTCTCAACACCGACGAAGCGATTACCAGGGAGTAGCCGACGTGAGTGGACCGCCGCGATTCCCCTCGGTTGCCATCAACCGCCGTGCGCTGTTCTCGCAGACGGCCGGCGGCCTGGCTGCAGCGGCGCTGGCGAGCCTGGGTCGGTCGGAATCGGCCGAGGCAGCTCACGTGGCATCCGGACCGCATTTTCCGCCTCGCGCCAAGCGGGTGATCTACCTGTTCCAGTCCGGCGGCCCCTCCCACATCGACCTCTACGACTACAAGCCGCAACTGGCCCGTCACCACGGAAAGGAACTGCCCGACTCGATCCGCCAGGGCCAGCGGCTGACCGAGATGACTCATAAGCAGACCAGCTTCCCGTGTGTCAGCACGGTGATGGCCTTCAAACAACACGGAGAATCCGGCCGGTATCTCAGTGAGGTGTTGCCGCACATCGGATCGATTGCCGATGAGATCTGCCTGGTCAAGTCGGTACACACCGAGGCGATCAACCACGACCCGGCCATCACGATGATGAATACCGGCACCCAGCAACTGGGCAAGCCGAGCATGGGCAGTTGGTTGAGTTACGGGTTGGGCAGCGAGAGTCGTGATCTTCCGTCGTACGTGGTGTTGATCTCACAGGGGACCGGTCGGCCAGGTGGCCAGCCGCTGTTCTCGCGGCTGTGGAGCAGTGGCTTTCTGCCGTCGGATCACCAGGGAGTGAGGTTTCGGCGGGGTCGGGATCCGGTGCTGTTCCTGGCCGATCCGCCGGGGGTTGATCGAGCCGGACGCCGGGCGATGCTCGACGGACTGGGCCGACTGAATCGCCTGAAGCAGCGGCAGGTGGGCGATCCCGAGATCGAGACACGGATTTCCCAGTACGAGATGGCCTTCCGGATGCAGGCCTCGGTTCCCGACCTGGTTGACGTCTCGGACGAGACCAGGTCGACGCTCGAGGGATATGGTTCGGCGGTGAAGACCCCGGGGACGTTCGCGGCCAATTGCCTGTTGGCTCGCCGATTGGCCGAGCGGGGTGTGCGGTTCATTCAGCTGTTCCATCGCGGCTGGGACCAGCACGGGGGTTTGCCCAAGGCGCTGCGTGGCCAGGCCCGGGACACCGATCAGCCGGCCGCTGCGTTGGTGAAGGACCTGAAGCAGCGAGGGATGCTCGAGGACACCCTGGTCGTCTGGGGTGGCGAGTTCGGCCGGACCGTCTATGCCCAGGGAAAGATCTCACCGGGCAACTACGGTCGAGATCACCACGGTCGGTGTTACAGCCTGTGGATGGCCGGAGGCGGAATCCGGGGTGGGATCGAATACGGCCGCACCGATGACTTCTGTTACAACGTGGTCGAGAAGCCGGTGCACGTCAACGACCTGAATGCCACGATGCTGCACTGCCTGGGGCTGGATCACACGCGGTTGACGTATCCGTTCCAGGGGTTGGACCAGAGGCTGACCGGCGTGGAAGAGGCGCACGTGGTGGATGCGTTGCTGGCTTGACCCCGTCGTGGCAGCGGACCCTACAGCAGGCCTGGAATCGGCTGGTAGGTTTCCATCGCGCGGGCGATGTCGCGGGGGACGCCCTGGTTGAGCCTCAACTCACCGATGTCAAACAGCGTGTTGAAGATGGTGCCGACGAGGTTGTCGATGCGGTAGGGCGTGGTCAGCGGTTCGCCGACGTTGCGGGTCGATTGTCCAATGACCTGGCCCATTTCGAGTCCACCGCCGGCGAGCATCAGCGGGGCGATGTTGCCCCAGTGGTCGCGGCCACCTTTCTTGTTGATCCGCGGCGTGCGTCCCATCTCACCACAGCAGACCAGCAGCACCTTGTCTTCCAGGCCCCGGTCGCGGATGTCTTCGAGGAATGCCGAGACGGCGTGGTCGAAGGGGACGCCCATGTAGTTCATGCCGGTGATCACGTCGGCGTTGTTCACGTCGGCGTGCATGTCCCAGACGAAGTTGGTGGTGACGGTGATGAACCCGCAGCCCCGTTCAACCAGGCGGCGGGCCAGCAACATCAGCTTGCCCAGCGTGTTGCCGTTGTCGCGGTACCGCTTGCGGTTGTTCCATCGCGGGTCGGTACCGGCCTCCGGTGCCAGCTTGCTGGTGTCGTAACGGGCGATTGTGCGGGGATCTTCCTTGGAGAGGTCGAACGCTTCGCCGACGCCACCGAGGATCGTGTTGAATGCCTGCTCGCGGATCCGGTCCAGGCCCTCGCGACGTCCGTTGCCGTCGAAGGATCTCTTGAGTCGATCCAGGCGGGTCAGCAGGCCGCGGCGGTCGGTCAGGCGATTCATCGGCAGGGTCAACTTCATGTCCGCCTTCAGGTCACCTCCGCCGCTGGGCGTGAAGGGCTGGAAGGCTGAGCCGATGGTACCGGTCGAGTCGAACTTGCCGAACTGCGTGACTCCGGGCATCGCCTTGTCGTCGACCGCCTTGGGCAGCAGCAGCACGTTGGTCGGCATGCCGTTGTCGCCGCGGTTCTGGCCGACGATCCGTGAGTAGATCGAGCCGAGGTTCCCGCCGAAGGTGCTCTTGCCGACAACCGGCTTGATGTCGTGTCGGCCGTCACCGGTGACGAACGAGCGGACAATCGATGTGCGATCGGCCAGGGCGGCCAGTTTTTCGAAGGTGGATCCGTAGGTGACGCCCGGGATCGCCGTCTT
>Ga0310123_10002332_pt1 | contig 15209 bp, 6 predicted proteins | sample CB6_AW_1057_MG_FD_203505 | JGI IMG/M metagenome (GOLD analysis project Ga0310123, IMG submission 203505) | Marine microbial communities from Western Arctic Ocean, Canada - CB6_AW_1057 | ecosystem: Environmental > Aquatic > Marine > Oceanic | place: Canada: Western Arctic Ocean | collected... | reverse complement strand
AGGAGGCCGAGGGGTTGGTCGTGCGAGGGATCGACGACGGACTGCACTTCGACGATATGCAACAAGCCTTCGCCGGTGCCGCACTGGCTCACTACAACGACTTCGGCCACTCGCTGATCTTCGTGCAGAAGACCGGCGAGCTGATCGAGAGGCTGGGGCCGGAGATCCAGCGGTGGGTGCTGCCGCCGTTGGCCCGCTCGCTGGTCTACGCGACCCGCGAGGACCAGATCCCCGAGTTCGCCGACTACGCCTCGACGCTCGAGTCGGTGAGGTCGCTGGAGACCGCAACCGAAGCGAACGGAGATCTCGACGGCGACTCCCTGCGAGGGCACGGCGTCCGCGGATGCCTGGCATGGACACTCGATGCGATCAGCCGGGTCGGTCCCGAGCGTGTCGAGCGTCCCGAGCGTCCCGAGCGTCCCGAGCGTGTCGAGCGTGTCGAGCGTGTCGAGCGTGTCGAGCGTGTCGAGCGTGTCGAGCGTGTCGAGCGTGTCGAGGAGATCTACGAGGTGTTGTTCGCGGCCAGCGCCAGGCAGATGGTCTTTTATGACACCGGGTTCCAGGACGCCATTGATCGCTCGGTCAACGACAGCGTCGGCTGGCTGAGCTTCACTCATGCGCTGACCTTCTCGCACGCCGTCCGCACGGTCTGTCGCCAGAATCCGGGGCTCTGGAATGAGGGGTTGCTGCAGATGGCCTGTTTCGTGGGACGAAACCACAAGTACCAGGACCGGTCAATCGATGCCGGGGCGTGGCAGGTCGAGGATTCCGGGGCATTTCTTGAGACGGTCCACGGCGTCTTGCTGGACCACGGCCTGCGCGATCCGATCTTCAGCGCGCACCTGGTCAAGACGTCGCTGGCGATCGAGAGAGAGTTGGACGAGGCGTCGGAGTCGACTCGGGGGTGGCTGCTCTCGGGGCTGAACCGGTTTCTCAACTCACCTCTGAAGCAGAAGCATGTCCGCCGGTTGGCTCGGCAGGCGATCGAACTGGTGGGGCGGGACCACGAGTGATTTGGTGTGAGGGGTGGGGGTGGGTGCGGTGAGTCATGCAGAGCATGACCTACTTGAATCGGTCAACCAGGTAGGGTTCGATCGGCATGTCGGGTGTTTCGCCGACGATGTGTTGAGCGGCGACGCGGGCCATCAGCGGTGCGGCCACGATCCCCGTGCGGAATCCGCCGGTGACGTTCGAGTATCCTTCGATCCCGGAAACCGGACCCAGCACTGGCAGTTCGTCGGGGGTCCCCGGTCGCAGACCGGCCCAGGTCCGCTTGATCCCGATGTCGGCCAGCGAGGGGATGGCCTTGATGGCCCCCTGGCACAGGCCTCGGATGCCTGCCTCGGTGATCCCCGTATCGAAGCCGACCCGCTCGGTCGTGCTGCCGACCAGGATCTCACCGTGGCGTTTTTGTGCGAGGTAGCAGGAGGAGGTTGAGAGGCACGAGGAGAGGATGGGGGGCAGGGCCTCGGTCAGCACGACCTGTCCGCGGATCGGTTCCACGGGCAGCGAGATGCCGGCGGTGGCGGCCAGTTTTCCGGACCAGGCACCGGCGGCGTTGATCACGTGTCCGCAGTGGATCGTCTCCTCGCCCACCCTCACGCCCACCACCGTGTCTCCCTCGCGAAGAACCTCATCGACCAGCCGGTCGTGCTCGAGCCGGGCACCAGATTGGATCGCGGCCCGCTTGTAGGCTTCGGCCAGCATCATCGGGTTGACCTGGTCCTCGCCGGGCAGCAGCGCCCCGCCGACGATGTCGTTGGCGACGGCCGGTTCGAGTTCGGCGACTTCGGCGGGTGAGAGCAGTTCGAGCACGAAGCCGTCGGGGAGTCCGCGGGCGACGTTGTCGACGACCGCCTGCTGTTGGGCGGTCTGCATCAGGAACAGCAGCCCGGGTCCGGAATCGAGTTCGATGTCGATCCCGGTGAGGTCCTGGAGTTCCCTGGCCAATTCGGGAAACCTCGAGTTGCTTTCGACCAGGAAATCGCGAAACACATCCGGCAGGCTCTCGGGCACCGCGTCGGCTCCGTCGCTGTTGCTGCGTGAGGCCTGGTAGATCACCCCGCAGCCCAGCCCGACCGCTTCGCCGACGGGCCAGAGTCCTCCGGCGGAGGCGGAGGTGGCTCGTCCGGGGAGATGCCGGTCGATGACCAGCACCTCGAGGTCACGCCGTGCGAGTTCCCAGGCGGTGGCATGTCCTGCCACTCCACCGCCGGCGATCACCACGTCGGGGGTCTGGCAGGTCATGCGGGTCATGCCGGTCATGAGGCCGGGTCCGTTTCCCAGGCGTCTTCGACCAGTTCGGCGTCGACCGGTTCTTCTGCGGGGGCGTCCGTTCCGGCCAGTTGTCCCACGGTCACCGGGACCAGAGGTGGTCGGAAGGTGGGCGGACCGATTTCTTCCAGGGAGCCCAGGCCCAGGTCATAGAGGCGTCGGGCACAGGCCGGCTGGCACATCCGACCCTGGCAGGGTCCCATCCCCAGCCGGGTGGACACCTTCAGGCTCCGCAACGTGGTGCTGCCCGATTCGATCGCCGTGTCCACCTCACCTCTGAGGATCTCCTCGCAGCGACAGACCACCGTCGATTCGTCGGCGAGTTGCGAGAGTCCCTTGCGGGGGGAACCCAGCTCGTCCAGGCCTCGCCGGAAGCGGCTCAACTGGTGCAGCCGCTCGCGGATCGGTTCGGCCGAGCGTTCCGCTACGGACGCCTCGATCGCTCCGCAACTGGCGGCGACTCCGAGTCCGACCAGTTGACCGGCCTGCTCGGCGACGATCGCTCCGGCCACTCCGGCACCGTCTCCGGCAGTGAACACCCCCGGCACGCTGGTCTGGCCCCAGGCGTCGGTGACGGGGATCCAGCCTCCGGGCAGGTTGGTCGCAGTCAATTCGCAACCGGCCAGCTGGGCCAGGCCCAGTCGCGGCACGAATCCGTAGCCGACGCACAACGCGTCGGCTACAATCGGCCTCGAGCGATTGTGGTCGGGGACCCAGTCGGCGTCGCAGGGAGCCACCACCACCTGTTTCAGTTTGCCGCGGCCTTCGGCACGGGTCACGATGTGACCGGTCATCAGCGGGATGCCCGCCTTGCGGACACCGCCGACGTAGTCGAGTCCCTGCTTGAGCAGCTTGCCATCGGCCAACAGCGAGGGGAGCTTCCAGAAGGCGTCACGGCGGCGGAGCGTGTCGACGATGCCCACCACCGGTACGCCCATCTCGTGCAACGCCAGGGCGACGACCAGCAGGAAGGGACCGGTGCCGGCCAACAGTACGCGGCGGCCCGGAGCCACGCCCTGAGACTTGACCAGCTGCTGGGCGGCACCGGGAGTCATCACGCCGGGCAGAGTCCAGCCGGGAAACGGGGGCACGTATTCGTAGGCACCCGGGGCCAGCACCAGGCGGTCGGCCTCCAGGATCCGGAACCCCTCGGGGCCGCACAGCCCCAGCCGGCGTTCGGGGTAGATGCCCACCACGCTGTGACCCGAGAGCACGGTGATCCGCTCGGAGTGTTCCTCGAGGTGCTCTCTGAGTGCCCCGCCGCGGTCCGGCTCGCGAGGCCTGGTCGAAGGCACCGCGGGGTAGCGGTAGATCTGGCCGCCGGGTCGAGGGTTCTGGTCGACGACGGTGACCGACAGGCCACGCTCGGCCAGCGTGATCGCCGTCGCCATCCCGGCAGGACCGGCTCCGATCACGACCAGCTGCGAATCGTCCGAGGGGGTGGGGACCGCTGAGTCGGGACTCATGAAGCAGCTCCGCCTGATCCTGTAGCACCAGGCTCGCCAGACCCCTGAGGCGTCACCACCATGCCCGCGGCGATCGGCACCAGGCAGGCCTGGCAATTGGGTCGACCATCGATCGTGACCAGGCAGTCAAAGCAGATGCCCATCCCGCAGAAGTAGCCTCGAGGAGCCTGGTGCTCGGAGGTGGTCCGCAGCACGGTCTCCCGCACCGCCCAAAGTGCCGCCGCGATACTCTGCCCGGGCCGACCCAGCACCTGCCGGCCGTCGAACTCGAACTGCACCATCTCGGATCGAAGCTTGCTGGTTGACATCACATGTCCCTGACCGCAACCGCGGTGGGGAATTCACGGGCGAATTGTGAATGTCCGGATGGTCCGGTCGGTCTGGCCACGGTACGAATCGGAAGTGTAGTCCACTGCCTTCATACGAAACAGAGGACCCGCCCCGCCGAATTTTCAGCTCATCCTGGAGTCCTGGCAGCTGAGCGCCGCGGCAGCCGGCTGGCCGGGGAATGCTCGCGACGCGGACCGATCGCCGGCCAACTCCAGCAACGCCGTGTCCCCACCAGCCCCGGAATGGAAAAAGCCCCTCGACAGATTTGCCGAAGGGCCTCTTTCTGAAACTGAAAACAGTCGGGATGACAGGATTTGAACCTGCGACCTCTGCGTCCCGAACCCAAAACGGTTTCCTCAAGCACGCGTATTCTTGCGGGCTTATAGCCGATTTGATGGGATAAGCGATACCGTGCCAGGACAAAACAACGGATCAAAAACGGATCAACCCCCTCCACCTTACTCATCGGACCGCAGGTGCCGGATGCTAGCCCCGCCCCGCCGCTGGAAATCAAGACGGCGGGACGGGGACCCGTCAACCCCACAACCCCGTTTTACACTGTCGAGATGGTGGCCAGGTGATTGTGTCAACTGGGAAACCGGCCACCGATCGCCCGAATGGGGACTCGGACACCCTTGATTGATCGCCCGCACATGTCGCATTCTTCCGCCCACGGCCCCGACGTCTCGTCGTGACAGAACGGGCATTCCATTTCCATGTCATCCAGGGCGTCAATAACAGCGTCGACTTCAAATTCCGTCAGTCGTCGCCCTTTCGGCAACAGGCCACCATGCTCGCGAATCTGCCCCCTGAACGCCGCGTCTGCGACTGTGTGGTCTCCGCTGCCAGACAGACGCACCACCAGCGGCTCGGTTTCGAATCGGTTTCCATTTCGGAACGTCTTCAGCGTGTCGCCACGCCGTCTGTATCCGCGCTGTCCCGCACGACGCTTTCCGGCCCGCACCCACACCACCAGGGCGGAGAACACCAGCCCGCCGCCCACATACGCAAATGTGCGGTCTTCTTCGAAGGCTAGTCCAGCACACGTCAGAAACGAACCGACGAACCCGATAAACACAGCACCCAACCGCGCAAGTATCCGCATTGTCTCACCCCACACAACAACCGACGACCGTTCGCGGAGGCTCATGCACTCGTGGGGCCCCCCCAGTCGCCGAGAAACCGAACCGACCCCCCCCACCCCGTTTGGGAGGTACTCCCTGACTTATCCCGTGTTCACGGTGACGCGGTGACGCGGTGAAGGTCTTTCGCGGAGCGTGGGGTCTGAGTCGAATTCTTTGCACGGGGAGCAATCACGTTCATTCTCGGTTGAGATCGTATCATCGTTGATGGCACAATACGGTCAACGTGGAATGCGTGCCGTACCGGAGAGTTGAAAATGCAGTTGCAGAATTGGTTGGCAGCATTCGCTCGAGGACGATTGCTCTCTGGGCGGTCCGGTCGCTGTAAACGGTCCGCCGATGTCGGTGCGGCCGCGGAGATTCTGGAAGACCGGACCCTGTTGACAGCCGTGTTAGCCGACCAGGCATTCGTCAACACGGTTGTCAATGAGGCAACCGGCGTGCTTGCCACCACCCCAGCACTGACCGAGGAATGGGACGTCGCAGTGGATGCAACTCCACAGACAACCTCGTCGCTCATAGACGTGATTCTCATCAACGATCAACTCGATGCCGCTGATGCACTCGAGGGTGCCGCAAATCACGACACGGTGGTGGTGCAATATGACGGCACCGACTTTTCCACGATGGCGATGCTCGGATTGCTTGAATCGACCTTGAAACATCACCGGGCCGAGCAGATCGCGTCACTCAGCCTGATCACACATGGCAACGCCGGTTCAATACATCTGGCGGAAAACACAACCTGGTCCATTGACACCCTCCAGAATGAACCCGCCGCGTTCGACCAACTCGGCGAACTGATTACCGAACAGGGTTCTTTCTACCTCTACAGTTGCAGTGTCACTGCAACTGTTGATGGCACACTGTTCGCAGACCAACTGGCCCACCTGACTGGCACCACGATCCATGCCAGCGACGACCCGGTCGGAAACACCAATGAGGCCGATTGGGATTGGGAATACCAAGCGGACACTTCACGTGTCGATGCCGAACCCGTGGCCCACTTCGACATCTCTGCACTACCGACGATGTCACTCTTGGGCGATTGGTACGAAAAAGGACTGGGATATGGAAACGACACCTTCGAGACTTCCGTTTATCTAGGCGCTGCGCCTTTTTACTCTTCTCCCCAGAGTATTCATAACACCGACGACCACGACTGGTATTCGTTTTGGCTGGACCAAGATGGGACCTCGGCTGACTTTATTGAGATCACGTTCTCTACCGTCATGGGAGACCTCGATCTTGAACTGCACGACGCCACTCATGGCCTCATCAGGTCAAGTGAGTCATGGACCGACAATGAGCGAATCAGCCTCGCCGGACTACCAGGACAACAATTCTACTATCTGCATGTAAAGGGCTTCTGGGGTGCATCCAACGACTACAACCTGACCGTACAAGCACAACCGCACACATTTGCGGGTGACTGGAAAGAGACCGTTAGCGATTTCACTACACTTCCAAGCATATCCGACGGCGCGGGTTTCACTTGGCTCAGTATCCATGCAGCGGATGACGTGGATTGGTACGTGTTCGACTTGAAGGACTGGGGAAGATCTTTCGACTACGCAGGCGTACGTGACTTCGCGAACTCGAACGTGGACATCGACTTGGTTCTGTATGACTATGACTCCAATCTTGTCGCTTCCTCCACGGGGACAGCCAACACCGAATACGTGAGTCTCACGGGATTACCATATGGTTGGTATTTACTCGGCGTGTACGCGAAAAGCGGCAGTTTTTCCAGCGCTAGCTACTACACGCTCGACATGTTCGGGCCGATGCCACCGACATCCGATCGATATGAGCCAAATGACAATTTTGCGACGGCATTGGATATAGGATCCGAATTTGCGGATGTTTGGGATTTGTACATTACCGCCGGAGACGACGACGTTTTCGAGTTCGACCTGCCAAGTACCGGAACGTTGACCGACGGCGTCAAGATCAGTTTTGAGCACGAAGTTGGCGATCTTGAACTATGGATTGCGGATGCGAGTGGAAACTATCTCGACGGATCGTTTGGCGTTGACGATTTCGAGGCAATTGACTTTTGGGGCCTGCCGGCAGGTACTTATTTTGCCGTCGTAACGGGTGACACAGTATTTGACGTTGGCGCTTATAAGATCCACTTTGACTTTCCTGCTCCGGTAGCTTCCGATGCCGGAGAAGATGACGATGACAAGGCGCACGCGACAAACCTCGGGATCATCTCTGGCGCGACCACGATCGGCAGCCGTTCGATTCACCAGGCGTGGGATGACGACTGGTACAAGTTCACGCTACCCGAGTGGGGCCAAAGCCAGGACTTTGTTCAAATTGATTACGACGGTTCTCACGGTGATCTCGTACTGTACCTTTACTACGATGCCGGCGAAGAGAGTTTTCTAGTCGACCTATCCGCTGGAACGGGTAATGCCGAAACGATTTCTTTGGCGGGTTACATACCCGGAACATATCTTGCGATGGTGTCCGGATTTGGCAAGACCAATCCGCTGTATTCACTCACCGTGTCGGCTTCGGCAGCGAGCAGGGGTCCGGATCGTTTTGAACCCAATGACGTGTCCCCCACGATCCTGGGAACGCGAGTCACCACCAATAGCGGCCAAGTCTTGACAAAGGACGTGTCGCTAACCGACTTGACCATCCACAGTGGTTCAGACCAGGACCATTTTAGATTCACAACCACGACCGCTGGCAACGCCGCAAATTACGCGTCCATAACGTTTGATCCCATCGCATCGGATCTCGACCTTGCACTCTACGATTACGATTGGAATCTCTTGGAGTTGTCGACAACCGCCGCTGGGATCGAACGGGTTCCGCTCACCGACCTGGATCCCGGCACCTACCACCTGAAGGTGTGGGGATTCTTGGGCAGTGTCTCGGAGGCTTACAGCCTTCAGATCGTCACGCCCAAGGCCCCTGTCTTCTTTGCGGATCGGCTCGAATCAAACAATTCCATCTCCACGTCCACCTCCGCCAACTCTTCCATCACCAACAGGCTCACCGACCTTTTCACTGAAGACAATCTGAACATCCACAATGCCTCGGACGTCGACTTCTTCAAGTTCACCACAACCGAGACGGGGACAAACGCCGACGACATCAAGGTCGTTTACGATCCGGCCTTCGGTGACATCGATATTCAACTCGTCACTGGATCGGGAACCGTTCTCAGGACTGGGAGTGACACATCAGGGGTCGAGAGCATCAGCTTGAAGGATCTTGCCCAGGGGACCTACTTCGTAAAGGTCATGGGTAAAGCCGGAGCCACGAACAGTTACACCATTTCAATCGACCCGCCGGCACATCTCGACGACTGGACCGTCATGGTCTACATGACGGCTAGCGATCTGGCCAATTACGCGAACCACGACATCAATCTTTATGAAACACTGGCTGCAGATTTACCGGACTCGGTCAACATCACCGTGTTTTGGGATCAGAGTTCGCCAAATAGCGAAGTCAAACAGACTAAGTCCAACCAGTCCTACGCCAGCCCGTGGATCGACGACGATGGTACTTGGCATTCTTCCACGATCTGGAGCGATTCGGGATACGCCCTGATCCAACCCGATCGCACAGAATGCATCCTGGACTTTCTGATGCAGCCTTCACCAGGCACCTGCGATATCGTCACGCCCTTTACCCGGCTCGGCGAGCAAAACAGTGGTGATCCCACCACCCTGACCGACTTCGTGAACTGGAGTGTTGATGCAGCACCCGCCGACAACTATTGGCTGATGTTCTGGGACCATGGAGCGGGGCTCAACGGTCAAAACGATGACGCTCCGGGCAATGACGCCATTCCAGCCCGTGATACTCTCCACATGCACGAGATCACAGCGGCTCTAGATGCTTCGGACACACATTTCGAGGTGATTTCTTTCAACAACTGCCTTATGGGGGTGCTCGAGGTCGCATACGAACTGAAGGACGTTTCCGACTACATCGTTGGGTCTCAGGACGTAGTCTACCTATTCACCTATCCTTTCGTGGGCTCGACTATACGGGAAGTTGGCCAGGCCGCAGCCACTACCACCGGACGCGACATCGCGACAAGTCTCGTCAATTCGTTCGACTCGAATCGAACTCATGATCAGCGCTTGAGACACACGACTGTTGGACGGACACTTTCTGCAGTTGACACCAGCCAACTCGATGCAGTCGCGACCGAAGTCGCACAATTCAGCAACAACACGACTGCACTCGAACAGGCCGACTGGGACGACTTACGTTCACTCGCGCAGGACAATACTCCGTTCTTCCCGGGGAACGGATTCGACTTCCAGCGAGATGCTGGGAAGTTCTTCGGCAACGTAGCTGATGCCGAACAGTTCTCCACCGCACTGAGAGACTCTGCGCGGGATGTTGCCAATGCAATCGACGATGCCGTCATAGAAACCACGAACGATCCCCGTTCCAGTTCCGGTGTTTCGACATATCTCCCGACAAGTCCCGCACATCTCGTTCCTGAATACGCCACGCGATTTGCCGGGTACGACGCTGACACCAATTGGGAAACGACGGCAACTGGACTTGTCTCGCTGGAGAATGATCTCAACCTGATCGTCGATTGGTTGAACAACTTCAGCTTTGTGGACTCAATGCGACTTGGACAATTAGCAGGAAGCAACAGCTTCGCGGCCCAATATGCAGACCAGGACAATGATCGCTGGTATTCCATTGAAATGCTCGAGACCGGGACAAGTGGAGACGAACTCCGCGTGGTCCCGCACTCCGCGAATGTTGATGTGACGCTCGGGATATACGAGGTTGACAACACCCTGAAGTCCGAGAGTGGCGGAAATGGTGACCGTGTGATCGATCTCGATGGTTTCGATTCGGGAACCTATTTCGTACGCGTTCAATTCCCCGAGGGCACGCAACAAGCGTTTTTCGACCTCGAGGTTGTACTTCCTGGGCAAGAGGCGGGCCTGGATTCTACAGTGGGTAATTCCACGCAAGAAAAATCCCGAAACCTGGGTGGAGTCTCGTCCATCTCGACATTTTCGGGTTTTCATCTTCCGGCAGACGAGGTCGACTGGTTGACGTTTGTGACCCCGGTGTTCACCGGTACATTGGCCTACAACCTGAAGGTCCAGGTGACAAACGGTGAACCTGTGACCGGCTCCATCTATGACGCCAGTGGGAACCTGTTGTCATCCGCTGCAGGCGACGCAACTTTCGATGTTCCATTTGAAATGAGCGGCAACGGCGGACCCTGGTTCATCAAGATTGAGGCTGGTGCCTCAGCAGCATCCTATAATATGACGGTCGCGCCACAACCAGTTGCAGTGGATGACAGTTACTCGACCAGTGAAGAATCGGACCTGGTGGTTGACCCTGGCGCCTCCCTCTTGGGCAATGATCGGGATTACAACAATGACCAGGTCTCTGCTCTTCTGGCGACCAACCCAGGACATGGGGAGATTCAATGGAGCACGTCCGGAACCTTTACGTACACGCCGGACACAGATTATCACGGCGTTGATGAGTTTCAGTACTACATCGATGACGGCTTGGCCGCGAGTAACATCGCAACCGTGACAATCGACATCGCCGCGGTGAATGACACCCCGACGATCGATGCCATTTCAACTCTGTTCCTCACCGAAGGCGTCGCTGATCAGACAGTGGACATCTCCGGTATTACCGCCGGCGGCAACGAGAGCCAGCCGCTGCGAGTAACCGCCACCATTAACCACACCGACGTGATCCCCAACCCGACATTGACTTACACCTCTGCCGAAACAACCGGGACGCTTGAGTTCACGTCCGTCGTTTATGCAACCGGAAGTGCGATAATGACCGTCACCGTGGAAGATGGCGGTCTGGACGCGGACCTTTCTTCAACGGGTGACAATGCCACGTTCAGCCGCTCATTCCTCGTGATGGTCAACAAGGCTCCGACACTGAACTCTCTTTCGGACGTATCAATTTCCGAGGACGCCGCCGAACAGACAATCAGCCTGGCAGGTATTGCCGCGGGTGGCATAGATTCACAATCACTCGAGGTGACCGCTTCCAGCAGCAACGTGAGCCTGATCTTGAATCCGATCGTGACCTACACGTCGGCGAATGCGACTGGCACGCTGAGCTTCACGCCGGTAGCCGACCAGAACGGCACGGCCACGATCACCGTGACGGTCGAAGATGGCGGCTTCGATGATGTTCTTGCTACGGTCGATGACAACGCCATGTTCAGCCGTACGTTTGACGTGACCGTCAGCGGTGTCAACGATCCGCCCGTTGCAGTTGCCGACGAGTTTTCGATCGGACAGGACCACCAGCTAACTGTCGTCGCCGCCGGCGTTCTGGTCACCGATTCTGATCCAGATGGCGACGCGCTGACAGCCTTGCTCGTGACCGATGTTTCCAACGGGACATTGTCACTTTCCAGTGATGGTGGCTTCACCTACACGCCCGACGCCGGTTTTTTTGGTGGCGATTCGTTCGCCTACAAAGCCAACGATGGCGATGAAGACAGCAACACGGTCGGTGTCACAATCAACGTCAAGAACACCGTCGAGATCCACGGCACGCTCGTCCACGACCTCGACGGTGACGGTACCCGCGATGCGGGGGAACCCGGACTGGCCGGCTGGACGGTTTTCCTGGACACCAACGATGACGGCGTTCTCGACGACGGAGAGATCCCGACCACGACGGCCGACGACGAACGTGGCAATTACTCGTTCGTCGAACTGCCAGCCGGTGATTACACCGTGGCCTGGATCACGCCGGCCGGGTGGCAGGCCACCGCATCGTCAAGGTCCCTGACCCTGGTCGCCGGTGAGGTACGACAGGATATCGATCTGGCTGACCAGTTCATCGTCTCGGCGACGCCGACGGTCACCCCCCCCTTCGCTGACGACGGCAACCCACAGACGATCACAATCACTCCCAATGGCACCGATGTAGACGTGACCGTCAACGGCAACCTCTGGGTTCGTAAACTGGCAACCGAACTGAACTCGATCTCTGTCAACGGCTCTGGCGCCGATGACAGGTTGATCGTCGACCTCGGCGGCCTGGACGCCTCTCTTGGCTTTGCCACGGATCTCACCTTCAACGGTAACGGCGACGGCAGCGACAATGACACGCTGCAGATCATCAATGGTTCAGCCAGCAACATCGCCTACTCGTTTGCCAATTCCTCCGATGGTACGATCACCATTGACAGCAGCTCAATTGGGTTCTTCGGCGTGGAACCAATCCTCGACAGCCTAGTGGCCGACCATCGCAGGTTCACCTTCGCCACGACCGACGACGTGGTCACGCTAGCTGACGGCGGGACCTTCGGTAGTGGCTTGATGACACTCAGCAGTGTCTCTTCAAGCGGCAGCGTCACGTTCACCAACCCGGGCTCGTTGTTGGGTATTTATCTAGGGAGCGGCGATGACCAACTGACCGTCGTTTCGCTGGATGACGGCTTCGACGGGACTCTAATCCTGAACGGCGAGGGAGGTGACGATGCAATCGACGCTTCGGCCATCAACGTGGCCACTAAGCAAAATGGCTCGGGCGGCAACGACACGCTGACGGGCGGATCGGCCGCCGACACGCTCAACGGTGGTGCCGGTATGGATGCATTGGTCGGCGGCGCGGGCAATGACCGGCTCCAGGGACAGGGTAGCAGCTACGACACACTCAGCGGCGGCCCCGGCGACGACACACTTGACGGTGGAGACGGCTACGACCGGATCTTCGAATCGGCCGATGTTGATTTCACTGCCACGGACAGTTCATTGACCGGCCTTGGGACCGACACGCTAATCAACATCCAGTTGGTCCAACTCTTCGGTGGTTCCAGTCCCAACACGATCGACGCATCGGCGTTTACCGGTCGCGCGTTCCTGAACGGATCGGGAGGGCACGACACGCTGATCGGTGGCGGCTGGTACGACCGGATCTTTGGCGGTTCGGGACGTGACCTGATTATCGGAGGCGCCGCGGTCTTCGATCCCGGTCCTGGCGACTACACCTACGACGTTCTGCGAGGCCAGGGGGGCAACTATGACACGCTGATCGGTGGAGCGGGTAACGACAAGCTCAACGGCGGTACCGGTCACGACAGCCTGGTCGGAGGCGGTGGTGATGACGTTTTGACCGGCGAGAGTGGGAACGACACGATCAATGGCGGTGCGGGAACCGACCGGCTGTACGAACGCGGAAATGTCGACATGACACTGACCAACACCAGTCTGGATGGCGGACTGGGCAGCGACGTTGTGGCGAGTGTCGAGACGGCGTATCTGAAGGGAGGTAACGGTAACAACCTGTTTGATGCATCGTCCTTCAGTGGTGACGTGACGATGATTGGCATGGGTGGCGACGATACGCTGAAGGGTGGATCGGGCAACGACATGATCAACGGTCGCTCGGGCGACGACTCGATCACCGGCGGTGACGGCGACGACACGCTGCTGGGGATGCGTGACGCGGATGTCCTAAACGGAGGTGCCGGCAACGACTGGATCGACGGTGGGACACAGGACGACAAGCTGAGTGGTTGGACGGGCGACGACGAGTTGTACGGCCGCAGCGGCAACGACATCCTGGTCGGTGGCGACGGTCACGACAGCTTGTACGGAGCTGCCGGAGACGACATCCTGCAGGGTGACGACGGCAAGAACATCACGGGTCACCTCCGCGACAACGACCGGCTGGACGGAGGAAACGACGGCGACACGGTCCGCGGTGGCGGCGGCAGCGATACGATTCTCGACGACGCCTCGGAAGTCGACGAGTCGTTCGCCTACTGGGAAGAGTGGGTCGACGCGGTGTAGGTGGGGCTGGAATCAAATCGCCATTGCGTCTGCTCCCCCCACGTCCGTAGCGTCTCACGTGGGCTGACGCTGATCACCACCCGTGGGGAGTGAGGTGCCGACTCCAGTGTGTCGATCGCCTTGCTAGCAAGGCTGGCTTGCTTGACCATTTCGGCCGGCATCTGCGAATCAGTCGGGCAACGAGTGATCGTGTTCCACGTCATTGTTGGCTCCTCTCGTTTGGACGCACGCCGGCATCGGAATCGGTCCAATTTCGAACGTGTTTCGCGGCTTGGTTGTTGTGAATTCGTGTAGGTATCGCCGAATTTCGGCGTCGTAGAAGGTCCGTAAGTCGTCGCACGGTTCGACGTCCGGTGCCGATTCGTCTGGCGGCGGGCCGGCATCGGCGAGCCTGTACCAAACTCTCCCCGCCGAATCTGCCAACGACTCGGCGCGGCCGCTGACCAAACTCGGCAGCAGCAAGCTTTCGACCAGAACGAATTCCGACGTGTCGCCGCCGTAGTCGATGCCGGCCAATCCGCGTTCGGAGATCCAGCGGCCTTCGCGGGCTGCGAATTGTGAACCGGCCAGTCGGCGCAGTTCGTCTTCGGATGCCAACGACGCCGGCCATCCCGACATCCCGCAAAAAACGCGGGCCGTCGTCTCGCCTTTGGATGTCAGCTGCGCACCGACAAGCCGCGTCTCACGCCGGCGCGCTAACTTGACCAAGCCGGCGTGAGCCATTGCGTCCAGGGATCGCTGGCGTTGTTTTCGCAGATTCTCGTCGGCACCCGCCAGCGGTCGCCAGCCGGTCCCCGAGCCAGCCCGATAATCTCGCCGGCCTTCGGCTGTGTTCTGCCATGTGGTCGTGCGGAGGTGCCGGCACGGCAACCACAAGCTGTCTGTGCTCGCCAAGATCGAAATCAGCAATCGTTTTTGGTCATCCGTCATTTTGCGGTGTTGTCACGTTGGGTGTCTGCGGCGGTTTCGGCTGTTCCCGTTGAGGACGGACGGCGGGCCTGTTTGTAGTACCTAATCTGTCTGCGGCTGCGGGACCGTGGGGATCGTTGCCGCGTTTTCGTGTTAGTCCCCTTAAGGCACATACTCCCGATGAAGTGTGGATCGCCGAAGGGTGTATAGACACGTTGAGCTTGTTGCAGATGGGGTATGCAGCGATCGGTGTGCCAGGTGCTCACTCGTTCCGCGATGAGTGGTTG
>Ga0310123_10002331_pt1 | contig 15209 bp, 11 predicted proteins | sample CB6_AW_1057_MG_FD_203505 | JGI IMG/M metagenome (GOLD analysis project Ga0310123, IMG submission 203505) | Marine microbial communities from Western Arctic Ocean, Canada - CB6_AW_1057 | ecosystem: Environmental > Aquatic > Marine > Oceanic | place: Canada: Western Arctic Ocean | collected... | reverse complement strand
TCACTGTGGATTGGTGAGAGTGGAGTGACTGCTGGTGAATGGTGGAATCAACTACCATTTGGCACCGGTGTACCGGTTGGATTCATCGTGCGCCTGCTGAACCGCGTCGCCGGAAGCGACCATGAGTTGGAGACGATTAGTCGAGTCAACAATCGTTCCTATCATGGAATATGGTGGTTGCTTCCCGGCTTTTTCCAGAACTTGGCTGACGGCATGAAGTTCCTGACCAAGGAACATATGGTTCCAGAAAAAGCCGACCGCCTCGTTTACGAGGTTGCACCATTCATCATCATTGCAACTACAGTGATGCTGTTCACATTCATCCCGCTTGGACCAAACTTCTGGGCCAACAACTCCGAAATGTCGATTCTATTCTTGATGGCGATTTTTGGAGTGGCCCCGCTCGGCGTCTTCTTCGCCGGCTGGTCTTCCAACAACAAGTACACCCTGCTAGGCGGTATCCGCAGCGCAGCCCAACTCACTGCCTACGAGATTCCGCTATTGATCACAGTACTATCCGTTGTGGTGATTTCCGGCTCCTTCAATCTCGTTGAGGTCATTGAGTTCCAAGCCGCTACCGGCGCTTGGAACGTGTTCCTGCTGCCGCTCGGTGCTATCCTATTCATCGTGACTATGGTCGCTGAGGTCGAGCGCATTCCCTTCGATATGCCCGAAGCAGAGGCTGAACTTGTCGAGGGCTGGTGGACAGAGTATGGTGGAATGCGCTGGGGTCTGATGTTTGCTTCCGAATACTTGCGCGTATACGCTGCCTGCTTACTATTTGCGCACTTTTTCCTCGGCGGTTGGGAGGCTCCCTTTGAAGACACAATACCGTTGATATCCTACATCCCGCACATCACGTGGGTATTCCTCAAAGCGTGGACCGTATTCATCATCTTCGTCTGGCTCCGCGCAGCGCTTCATCGAGTGCGCACCGACCAAATCCTTGAGTTCGGCTGGCGCTGGTTGTTGCCACTGAGTTTTGTCAATCTCGCATTCGCAGTAGTTCTCCGCCTGTGGGTTTTCGATGGAATCAACGAGGAGTGGCACATCTTGGTACCCGTGCTGATTACAGCAGTCGCTCTTGCAGTGCTGACAATCCTCGCCTTCGATGAGGACCCAAAGGCTCTGGAGGACCGCAGGCGCCCGTTCAGTGTACAAACAACTGATGTGGCAAGTCCAGGACAACACAATGAGTAAGGAGAGAGAGAAATGGCATATCACAAGCACGCAACACCCAACTTCCGCAACCTGTTTATCCGTCCACTATGGATGACTATGAAGACCGCTTTGCGTACTTTCCCATTCATTGGAAAGGCACGATTCCTTCGGCAACACAACAGTGGCGACCCGTACCATGCCGAGCCCACAGAGATGCTGTCTGCTACTGAGCGAGAGAAATTGACCAAGATTGCTCATCAGAGTACTACTCACATCTATGCTGCAGATAGGGAGAGCACAGACGTTGTTCCTTACCTTCAGCGCCCTGTTACTGTGATGTATCCTTACGAGCGACTGGAGGATATGGAGCCCTGGTTGTTTGTTCCGGGCAACTACAACGGTCGTATCGGCATCATTTGGGAGACTTGCACCGCCTGCAAGGCTTGTGTGCGCATTTGTCCTAACGACTGCCTACACATGACGACCGAGACTCGGGTGAACGTCCTCGATTACACACCAGAAGAAGGCGATGATATGCATGGATACGGTGTGGAGTTGGAGGTCGGCGGACTTACCGCGCGACGCATTGAGGGCAGTGAAGATGTCTCAGAGGCATTTGACCTCACAACCGCACACGTCGATGCCCCACAGGAATTTGACTTCGGTGAAATCCTTGACCTATCAGGAGATACAGCCACTGTACGGTGGGATGACAGCGGCGCTACCGAGGAGGTTGCGACCAGTGATCTTGTCGGAGCAGAAGTCGATATCGTCAGTGGAAGAATCGACCTTGGACGTTGTATGTTCTGTGGACTATGTATGGAATCCTGCCCGTTCAACTCTTTCTTCATGACCAACGAGTATGATGGAATGTCTGGACACAGCCGCGAGGAATTGTGGATGGATGCCAGCAGAACTCGTGTTCTCCCAACGGTGCACGCAGAGTGTGTTGACATCGAATTGGGCAAGAGAGTTGAGCAGGAGCAGAAGAAACTTGCTCGGGCGGCAGCAAAGGCATCTAAGGGGGCTTGAAAGTGGAGTTGCCCGCACTTATCATGGACCCTATCGGCGATATGTTAGGCTCTGTAGAAGGGATTTCATTCCTGCTATTGTCGATATTTGCTATTGGTGGAGCGGTAGGGACCGTTCGCGCTCGCCGCGTAGCGCATTCGATGTTGTACCTGATTGGTGCTTTCTTCGCGGTCGCAGGTGTATTCTTGATGGCTGGAGCAGAGATGCTTGCAGCAATTCAGATTCTTGTCTATCTTGGTAGCGTCATGCTGGTTTACGCATTCGGCGTCATGTTGTCACGACGCCAGATTCAGGAGGAGGACTTCGAATGAGGATGGTAGGAAATCTCGCCAAGTTGGGGTTGATTGCCATGCTCGCAGTACTCCTTTCCGTGTTGATGGCGGCCGATACTTGGCAAGGCGGTGCACCTCTTGATTGCGACAACTCTCAGGACGAGGACGACATCGGTTGCACCGGCAGATTTGCAATTTCCATGCTCACTGATTGGGCCTTCGCGGTAGTCGCTCTAGGTGCTCTGCTCGCCATGGCGATGGCTGGGGCGGCTTACCTCGTGCGCGATGAGCGTCTGATCAACCTGATGTGGGAGATTGGAGGTGAGGAGGAATGATTCCACCTTCCTGGATTGCTGGCCTCGGTGCCATCCTATTCTGTGTAGGACTTTCTGGCGCATTCTCGCGCAAGAACGCCATTATCGTGTTGATGGCGGTAGAGTTGATGCTTAACGCTGTCAATCTCAATTTCGTTGCTGCTGCTGTGCATCACGGCGACTTGACCGGCTGGGTTTACACGGCCATTGCAATCGCCATTGCGGCAGCCGAGGTCGCCGTTGGACTAGCGATTTTCCTGTCGTTATACAGCCAACACGACACCATCTCGCTAGACGATGTGACGATGCTCAAACATTGAGGAGGAATCAGCAATGGCAGACCACAGTAAACCCGAATGGCATCTGATGATGCCTGTTGCAGCGATGCTGCTATTCCCGGTTATTTGCTACAAGATAGGCTGGGATGCCATTGATTCCTCAATGTTCATTATAGCAATTCCACTCGTTGTATGGCCGGCTATCGCCATCATCGGGCAAGTTTGGAAGAAGACTGACTGGTGGAAGAACCACCTGAAGGAGGGCGGCATCATCGCTCTTGCAGCGCTTGCAGTCTCGCTATGTCTGACGATATGGCTGATTATTCAGTTCCTCGGTGAACACGGTAATTTTGGTGCACAGGACAGTGACATTGCTTCCTTCGCTTGGTTGAATTTCGACATCCTCGCTCACGATGGTGTATCATGGGAATTGATTGGTTCTGACAAACTTGGATTCACCATCGGCTTCGGAATCTATGTGGATGCGCTGACCCTGATGCTGCTATTCGTCGCCGCATTCCTCTGCTTCCTCATCGGTTGGTTCGCAATCGGTTACATGACTACTGATGCAGTGAACGAGGACCGCAACCACCGCTTCTTCGCAGAATTCCTGCTGTTTTCGTGTGGTATGTTTGGCATGGTATTGGCCGACAATTTCCTGTGGTTGTTCATTTTCTGGGAGATAATGGGCCTGTGTTCCTACCTGCTCATCGGATTCTATTGGGAGAAGCCCAGTGCTGTAGCAGCAGCCAAGAAGGCGTTCATGACCACACGCGTTGGTGACGTTTTCCTGATGGTTGGACTGCTCATCATCTACGACTTGTACAACAGCCTCTCGTTTGAGGTCATCTTTGACCCCGCCATTATCGATACGGTTGACCCAGAAAGGCTGCGTCTCGCTCTGATTATGCTGTTCATTGGAGCGGTAGGCAAGTCGGCTCAATTCCCACTACACGTGTGGCTGCCCGATGCTATGGAAGGCCCGACCCCTGTGTCTGCTCTCATCCACGCAGCGACCATGGTGAATGCAGGACTGTATCTGGTCGCTCGCATGTTCCCGTTCTTCGGTGCATCTGGATTTGAGGGTGACTTCTCCGATGTGGCGCTGCTAATCACCTGGATTGGAGGTATCACCGCTATCATGGCGGCAGCAATCGCTTTGGTTGCGAATGATATCAAGAGAGTTCTCGCCTACTCGACGATGAGCCAACTGGCTTACATCTTCGCCGGATTGGGAGCTGCTTGTTGGTTCGCTAATTCCGGCCACCCAGAATTCGCTGCTCTTGCCTTCGGTGCTGCTCTATTCCACCTATTCAATCACGCAATGGCGAAAGGAATGCTGTTCATGGCTTCTGGTTCGGTCATACATGAGATGCATCACGCGCATCACCAAGCGCATGGGGAGCATGGAGGTGGAGACGACGACCATTTCGATGCGCAGGATATGCGCAATATGGGTGGTTTAGCATCGAAGATGCCAGTGACCAGTGTAGCCATGATGTTAGGCTCGATGTCAATCATCGGCATCCCGCTCATCGGTGGCTTCTGGTCGAAGGAGGGCATCATCGGTCAGGCTTGGCACGCGGCCATTTCGCAAGATGGTGGCGCGATGTTGGTTCCAGCGTTGCTGTTGCTTGCTACCGCAGGTATGACCGGATTCTACATGTCACGAATGTGGTTCATGACCTTCGCTGGCAAGCCGAAGACCGATGTTGCTGAGCACGTTGGAGAAGATACTCATTGGATCAAAACCCCGTTGGTCACTCTTTCGCTGGTCACCGCTTTCACCGGAGCGATCTTTGCAGTGCTGAACTTCCCAGAGTGGCTTGGTGAGGGCGAGCAGTTGATGCATGGTATCGAGAGTCATGGACTCGCAGAACAAGTCGTCCATGTGCTTGAGCACACTTTCCTGCCACATGAATCCACTCTGTTGGCCGTTGGCTGGACTGCAATAGTAATCTCAGCCATTCTTGGCCCATTCTTGGCAGCCCGTATCCACGGTGGTAGACTTGCCGCGGGCGAGGAAGCCAACCCCTTCGTTGGTTGGCTGGTGCAGATATCAGGCAGCGTTGGACGCACCAATGTCGACGAGATAGCCAAGTCAGGATTCGCCGTCGCTCTACACAACCGCCTCTACATTGACGATTTGTATGAGTGGGTGATTGCTCGAACTGTCGTGCCGCTCGGGAACCTGTTAGCTTGGTTCGACAAGAGCGGCATTGATGGCGTCATCAAGGGCATTGAATCGGGTAGTCAGGCCTCCTCTTCGTGGATTCGGCTGATGACTACTGGTTCCGCTCGTGATTACATTCTGATGGCTGCTGTCGGTGCTCTGTGCATCTTCGCACTTCTCTGGGGGATGGCCTGAATGGATATGATGGAGATGATTGGTAACCCGCTCACTATTCTCGTGTTATTCCCGTTTTGTGCATCCTTGCTGTTGATGCTTGTACATTGGGCTGCATCCGAGGACCGTCAGGCTGACCTTTCCAGATGGATTCGACACATCAATCTCGGAATCGCGCTGCTGATGTTCGCACTCGCCACCCTGATTGGCCTCGAGTCGTTCAGCGTAGACCTAGCGGGGCTGGAAGGCTGGTCGGGCCTTGGTTGGCATGACTACCTCTACGACAACTGTGACCAAGGTGTTCTGCGTACCGGCGGCTGTGCGGTAATCTCCAGCATAGGTGTATCATGGCATGTTGGTATCGATGCACTTTCCTATCCGATGGTGTGGCTCACGACCTTGCTGATTCCCATCTCAATGCTCGTCGATTGGAACGAAAAGAAGGGAGCCTACTTCCACAGTTTGATTTTGATGATGGAAGGCGCACTCATCGGCGTCTTCGTCAGTCTTGACTTGTTCATGTTCTACGTATTCTGGGAACTGAGTTTGATTCCGATGTTCTTCCTCATCCTGATGTGGGGAGGTGAAGACCGTCGCTATGCTGCACAGAAGTTCTTCATCTACACATTTGCCGCCAGCGTATTCATGCTCGCAGGCATCCTTGTGATGTATTTCCATAACCCGGTCCCAGCATGGGGTGGCAACCTGACTGGCAATTCATTCGACCTCGTGTTGATGAATGAACAGGTGGCCGATTCCTCGTTCATCACAGGAGGAATGCAATCTCTTGTCTTCTTGCTATTGCTGATTGGATTTGCAACCAAGATGCCCAGCGTGCCTGTTCACACTTGGTTGCCCGATGCACACGTGGAGGCGCCTACAGCCGGCTCTATGCTGCTGGCGGGCGTGATGCTGAAGATGGGTGCTTACGGATTCATTCGACTGTCTGTGGCCTTATTCCCTGAGTCAATCATCGAATATCAGTGGCTGTTGGTTCTGCTCGGAATGGTAAGTCTGGTCTATGCTTCGTGGGTGTGTCTGGGACAAACCAACCTCAAACGGCTGGTCGCCTATTCTTCGGTGTCGCACATGGGTGTGATTTTCCTCGGTGTGGCGACGTTACAGCCACTCGGAATAGCTGGCGCGATCTTCATGATGTTCGCGCACGGAATCATCTCACCGCTTCTTTTCGCGGTGGCTGGCGCTTTCAAGCACCACTACCACACGCTGGAGATTGGCAGTATGCGCGGGCTTGCGCATCACAGCCCGTGGATGTCCGCGCACATGATGGTCGGCTGGATGGGCAGCCTCGGCTTGCCGCTGATGGCTGGCTTCGTCGCCGAGGTGGCGATACTCATCGCATTCTGGATGACTTTCGGTTGGCTGGTTCTGCTACCTGCTCTTACCCTAATCATCACCGCCGCCTACTACATTTGGAGCATGCAGCGGACCATCTTCGAAGGCGATGGAGAGGCTCAGTTACCACCAACGATGGGAGATGATGAGCCAAGCGACCTCACTTGGCATGAAAACGTCGGCATGATGACCCTCGGAATCATGGCAGTGGTCTTCGGTATCCTACCGTTCATTTTCTTCGACATGATGTCGGGCTGGTCGTCTGATTTGGTCGCTACGACCTTTGTCGATGTGATGAATTCACTGGGGGTTGAGCCATGAGTTTGGGTACGCTGTTCAGTGGTCCTGAGATGGCTAGTGCGCTAATGCCGGAGTGGATTCTGCTTCTCGGTATCGTGGCGATGGCAATCGTCCCCAACCTCGGTGATGGCTCGTTCCGTTTGCCGATTCCGGGCACCAGCATTCGTATCCCGTTCTTATTCGGTGGCAAACGGCTCTCCTTCACCAGTGACCCTCGCCTACCCGCCGGCATTGCTGCTGTGACTCTGATTGCCTCGTTTGTCACTGCAATGATGTCACAGATGATTGACCCGAGCGTCGGCATGAACATGGCGTGCATCGATGGTAATGGCGCAGTATTCACTTCCTGTAATGTTGACCACCAACACCTGCTCCGCGTCGATTCGTTCAGCCGACTATTCGAGATGATATTCTATGCAGCACTGTTGCTAGCGGTTGCTGCCGGTTTCAACCGGCTGCCTGCTACCCCAATATCTAGCCTGCCCACCAGAGTGCAGCAGGATGACATTGTCGAGGAGCGACGCTTGCAGAAGTTGCTCGACAACCGCCGACAGGTGGACTTCTACCTACTAGTGCTGATGGTCGCCTTCGGGATGTCGGTTGTCGCCCTGTCGGTCAACCTATTCGTGATGTTTGTCGGCCTCGAACTTGCCAGCCTTGCCTCATACGTGCTCGTGGCTTTCTTGAAGGAAACAAAGGCGGGCACTGAAGCCGGTGTCAAGTACTTCATCGTTGGAAGTGTGAGCAGCGCAATAGGTCTCTACGGACTATCACTGCTCTACATCTGGAATGGTGACCTCTCCATCACAGGACAGGTTGGTTTAGCAGAATCATGGGCTGCGATGGAATCACCAGAGGCCCTCCCGCTCATTGGCCTAGGTCTGATGCTTGCTTCCTTCGCTTTCAAGGTCAGTGCGGTACCATTCCACTTCGCCGCACCTGATGCATATGCGGGTGCTCCCGGCCCAGTCGCCGGTGTGCTCGCTACCGCCGGCAAGGCGATGGGTTTCCTTGCGCTGATGCGTGTCCTCATCGGGGTGACACTTGGCGACGGAGAGAGCGAATGGCTCGTGCTACTGGGAATTATTGCGGCCATCACCATGACTTGGGGCAACGTCGCTGCTCTGGGCAGTAAGAATCCGAAGCGAATGCTCGCCTACTCCAGTGTCGCTCACGCGGGTTATGTATTGGCGGGAATAGCAGCGATCGGGGCCATCGGCACCGGCGATGCTGCCACCCTTCTGACAACTGCCGTCATCTTCCACCTCGCTGTGCTTGTCACCTTCAAACTCGGTGCCTTCCTCGTAATCAGCCTGCTTGAAATCGAGGGTCGTGGGCACGACCTTGCTCATTTCAACGGCCTTGCCCGCCGTGACCCACTGATTGCCATCTCGATGTTCATATTCATGCTCGCGCTCGCTGGAGTTCCACCATTGTCTGGATTCCTCTCGAAACTGTTGATGGTCAACGGAATCATCTCGTCCACCATCGGCGATGTCTCCAGTGCCAGCCTCAGTGACTTGACCGGTACTCTATCGTGGGTATTCTGGCTGGCCATTCTGATTTTCATCAACAGTGCTTTCAGCCTGTTTTACTACCTGCGAATAGGGGTTGTGATGTTCTTTGAGGACAGTGATCGCAACGTTCGTCTTGCCCGCGCTCCGTTGCTTAGAATGGCCATAATGCTGTGCACAATCGGTGCGATAGTATTCGGATTTGGCGAGCTCGCTGATGGGCTGCTTACATTGGCAGGAAACGCAGCGTCAGCGCTAATGCCTTGAGTGGACGCTGCTTTATGTAGGGTCGGCGGGTCGGCGAGGCTGAACACCATGGGACGTCGACGTGAGGAGACTGTTGATGAGGAGCTTCTGGCTCGTCTAGAGCAGGGTAGCAGCGACAAGATTCGAGTCCCAACACCTAACGAACGAATCAATGAGATGTTCGCGATTGCAGACCAGATTCTAGGAGGGCGCAAGGTGCGAGTTGTCTGCGCTGATGGAGAGAGTCGACTAGCTCGAATTCCTGGCAAGATGCGCCGTCGACAGTGGGTGCGTGAGGGTGACCTCATCATCATACAGCCATGGGATTTTCAAGACGCTAAGGCGGATGTGAAGCGACGTTATACCAAGACCCAGTCCCTTTATCTTTCAAGGAAGGGAGTACTTCCTGAAATTGTAGATGTATTTGGCAGTGGCAAGGAGTCGTGGGATGACTACGACGATGCTGGCATCTTTGGCGATGGTGTCGATGAATCACCTGCAGAAGTTGTCGAAGAAGCGGTAGAAGAACCCGAAGAAGCCGTCGAGGATGATACCAGTGAGGATGCAGAGGAGCCCACTGAAGAAGACTCCGAATCAGCACAGCAAGAAGCCGCTGCTGAATCATTGCCTGAACCAATAACTGCAGCCGTTGATGACGATGACATTGACAGTTTGTTCGGTCCGGCTTGAGGAGGTTTTCACATCGCTCGTAGGCGAAAATCTCGCCGTGATGGCAAGAAACGAGAATGGATCGACATGTTGGATGAGCAAATTGCAGATTCCGATAAGGCAGCAATGGATCTGGATGCTGAACCTGTCAATAAGTACGCAGATGCGGATTGGCCGGAAGAAAAGGACTCACCTGAATTTCACCATAACCTGGAGGATAAGGATGGTCAATGGAAGTGGATGAAGGAAAAGCGATTCAAGCATATGTTCAGCGAAATCGAGCATCGCCTCGAAGGTGTTCTTGGCAAGGGACTGTATGAGTGGGTCGACCGCCGCGTTTTCGACCAAGTTTTCGACCAATCCACCTTGCTCGCCGTGTACAAATTGATGCAGCAAGGCCACATCGACACCATCGACTGGCCAATCGCGCGAGGAAAAGAGGCTCACGTATTCCACGCCACCACTGTGAATGGAGTTGCTGCAGTCAAGATTTTCCACACCAGCAATGCGGTATTCAAGGGACTGATGCAGTATATTGAGGGTGACCCAAGATTCGGTGGACTACGCCGTCGCCATCGAGAATTGGTCAATATCTGGGTGCGCAAGGAGCACCGCAATATGTTGAGGTTGGCAAAACACGGACTCAGAGTTCCCGAACCACACGCGTTATTCCGTAACGTATTGGTCATGGATTATCTTGGAAGTGAGGAAGGACCCTCACCGAGATTGCGCGATATTGAGATTGAGGATGCTGGTGCGGTGACAGAGGAGTTGCTCAACTTCCTTGAGGTATGCTGGAAAAAAGCCAAACTGGTGCATGCTGACTTCAGCGAGTACAACATCTTGTGGCACGATGGCGAGCCTTGGGTGATTGATGTCGGTCAAGCCGTGACCGATGCCCATCCGAATGCGGACAAATTCTTGGTTCGTGATGTAACGCGGCTGGTCCAATGGGCTAAGAAGCAAGGCGTAGAGATCGAAGTTGCAGATTCTCTGGCAAGAGTGCTTTACTGAGTCACTCTTCTTCGTAGGTGATATCCTCATCTTCTGAGAGTTCCAGCATTTCGGCCACTGCTTCTGCATCATCTGGGTCGACCTGAGAAGAGCGAAGTCGGCGTTCCTTGGCTCTGCGAGCCGCGGCAAGACCGGGAACAAGAGCATCGAAGCGGTCGAAATCTTCCCGAGTTTGTATTGATTCTAGATTGCGTGCAGACATTCGCCTTCTGCGACGTTCACCCTCAAGATTCTTCAGAACCGAGGAATGCTCTGCACCGCGCAGAAGTCGCTCGATTGCCTGTGAGGCCAAAGGAACCCCCTCCTCAGTGCCGATGATGACGATGGTAGAGCCATAAATGGCAACCTCTGCCCCTGAATGTTCCTCAATCAGTTCGCGAATACGTCCGTTGCGCCCGATGATTCTAGACCGAATTCGCCTCTGTTGGTTAGCCTGCTTGCCAACATATCCCCTGATGTCAATCAATTCGATGAAATGACCGTCCTGTAGCAATTGGATTGCCCGCTCTGGATTCATTCCTCTTCCTATGGCTTTGATGACACCCGGGAGTTTCAACTGCTTAATCGGGTCAAAATCCTCTTCCCACTCACAGGAGACATCACCGCTACGAGAGTCGATACTCAACTTGGCTCCACTCGCTTTCTCGATGGCGCGACGGGTAGACCCCTTACTGCCGATTAGGACCGCAATGCGGTTCATCGGGATGCGCGCTAGAGCCTCCATGACGGAGATGCCGGGCAGCCCCCCCTTTGAAATCGCCGGCTTAGTCAGTTTTGCGTTTTTGTAGGAGGAATCCAACAAACAGTCCAGTCAGCAGCACTGCCAATGAGTCAGGGGAAAGTCCTGAGACTGCACCGACTGTAATTGGCTCAGCAGCGCTGATGAGTAGGAATTCATCGTTATTCCCTTCGTCTTTCTCAGATATCACATCGTTGGGGTCGATGACAAGTCTCAGGTCATATTCACCCGCTGTCAGCAATGTGATGTTGATTGTGAGTGTCTCGGTTTGGTCAATCAGGTCCCCTGAACCCGTAATCACAGTTGCAAGGGTAGTCCATGCCGTTCCGCTGTCTCTGTCAGCAGGTGCACTCTGTAACTTCACAGTGACAGGGCTTGTGAAGACCTCATTGGTAGCCAATTCGCCGGTGACGCTGACCGCCCCCTCTACACCCGCTCTTACCACCATTCTATCGATACTGGTGTCCGTCCAGAACAAATCGAGGCCGGGAAGGATGAGGAAGTGTGACTCCTGTGTGGTGACCGAATTACCTGCATCATCTTCGAGGACTGCACGCAGAGAGAGATACTGACCTGCGCGGGCCGACCAATCAATGGATGAGGAGAGGTCAACGGAGGTACCGGATCCTGCGTTCAACCATGATGAGGTGATATCTGGTATCGCGCCCGCGCCGTCGCTGTCGAAACCATATTCAATTCTTGAGTCTGTTTCATCGATGCCCGAGTAACTGTCTGATGCTGAAACACTGATTGCCACCTGTCCGGTGATGCTGTCAGTTAGTTCCGGGACATTCCAGCCACCGATTACCGGGGCCGTCCGGTCGACCTTCATCGTAACATTGAGCGGGGAGCCGATGTTGCTCACTCGGTCTGTGGCTCTGAACTGGATTGTGCGAATACCCTGTTGCAGCGGCATGCTACCACTACCACCTGCTCCAATGTCAGTCCACAAGTTTACACTATCGCGTACTGCGTAGGTGTCAATGCCGCTGCCGCTGCCGTCAGTAGCCCCACTTCCAAGCCCACTGAAAATCAGCGTTGAGGCGGTGGTCCAGGCATTCTCAGTTTCCGAAAGTGTCGGGGTTCCGACAGTCGGGCCAGTTCTGTCCACGCCGATATGCAGCGTTGTCTGTGATGACAGTCCACCCTCATCGAATACGGTGAGTAGGGGTGTCCATGTGCCTTCTCCGATGTCACCGGGGGACCAAACCCACTGATTGAGCAATGTTCCGGGACCATCCTGTGCTGGTGTGCCAGAACCGGGAACTGAGGTCAGTGTCGCATGTGATAGATGTGCATCGCTTGCAGACCAACTGAAAGTCAGCGAGCCGGTTGCTACGATGTTGAACCATGCTCTGTTTACAGTTGACGAACCATCACCGATGATTGCATTGGCGATTGAGAAGGAAAGGCCGGAAGGAGGGGTATTGTCCAGAGTGAAAGTGGGGCTTTCAATCCAACCGGTCGTGGTGGCGTTGACGAATGTTCCATTCATTCTCAACTTGTAGTCGCCATCGCTGTGCTGCGTGGTATCCCAAGCGGTCAGCCATGGTGCCGATGTGACGTTAGCGATGGCGGTCCAAGAGGCGGCATCCCACACTTCCATGTTGATGTAAGACATATTCGCGACATTTGATGCCACTACAGTGTATGTGCCCGAGATAACCTGACCAGCACTGGGCCCTCCACTGAAGGTCAATTCATCCGCGCGGGCCTGCGTTGCCGTGGTTTCTCCTAGCCATCCCTGCGGAGCCATGCTGAGCACCAACATAGTGGTGAGAGCGATGACAAGGCGTCGGTCCAGCATGCGCACCAGTAGGTGCACCACTCGATTTGTCCTTCAAGCCTTTCCAGCCTGAACTCCGACACAATACGGCTGTGAAGTAGTTGATTCCGGGCAAAAGTAGGTTTGAAGTGCCTCGGACGCTCTCTTGAATACATGGGGCGGCGTAGTGGTGCAACCTTTGTCAGCGTCATCCTAATTCTGATGCTGTTGGCTGTTCTTCCCACCACCTCTGCGGATGATGCAGGTGGAATCGCGATTAGCGAGGATAGCATCAGTATCTCACCTTCTACTTTGACTGAAGGCTCAACTGCTCAGATTTCTGTTGTACTGCAGAATACCGTGAATCAGTTGGCGGACGACGTTTATGTTGAGTTCCACAAGAATCAATACTTCGCTGGTGCGCCCAGCGCTGCATTCACTGTTGACATCGATGCTAACGACATTGAAACAATAGAAATGGATTGGACAAACCTACCGTTTGGAGAAAATCGCATCTATGTCAGAGTCAGTTTTGGTGGGGACAATGTACTGAAGAACAAGGTTTTCGATGTTGATGGCCTTCCTAATCTACGAGTTGCCACACTGAGTGTACCAGCGGAGAGTTTTGAAGATGATGTTATTCCAATCGCTATTGAGATTGAGAATTCAGGACATGCAGACGCTGGCGCCTCTCACATTGAGTTGACATTCGCCGGCACTAGCAACATGATTTCAGTGCCACCATTGGCTTCTGATACTCAGGTATGGCTCAATCAAACTGACCTTGCCCCTGTTGCTGGAGATTATGAGGTCGAGGTTGAAGTCAATGCTGACAGCAGTGACGGTGTGATTGAGACCACTGATGCCGACAACCGTAATGTGGTGATACTACACGTGATTAGTGACCCAGATTATCACCACGGCGAAGGAATCCTCCTATCGACAACATCGGGATTGGCCGGTCCATGGACACTGTCAGGCGAGGTCGTTCGAGACGGTGGCTCTGGCGCAAGCAGTTTGAACATGACCATCAGGCTGCTCGAAGGGATTGACCTAGTCACCATTCCACTTTCCTTCACCGAAAACCAGCCGAGTGCCGAGTGGAGTCATACCATCCAAGCATCCCATCTTCCTGATACAACACCTGGTGATGTGGTAGTGGAAGCCGCTATCGACCCACAGCAGGAGGTTGAACAGTCGAGTACCTTCAACGATGTGGAGCAATTGATACTCACTATTTTTGCTGAACCAAATGTAGTGGTCAGCCCCTCGGCAACAGCGTCTCCCAGCGAGGTAGGAAATGGTGAATCAGTTACATTCACCGTGACATTGCAAAATGTTGGAATGGTCGAGGTGAGCGGGACTCTTACCGCCACATTTGACGGCACCCATCTCGATTCTCGGCTAATACATATTCCACCTGCCTCTTCAGCCACTCAGGGAACCCTGACAGCGTCCTTCGATGCTCTGGTTCAAGGTGTGGTTGATCGTGACGTTGAATTCACAGCGTCTTGGAATATGGCTGTTGGCTCTTACGACCGCCTGACCATTGACAACACAGCAACAGGCACGGTTAGTTTGACCTCAGCTTTGGAGTTGCGATATATTCAAGAAAGTGAAAATTGGGAGCCCGGTTTGCCGCTGTACAACGATTTTGACTATGTATACACCATTGAGGTAATCGCAGACCGAGGTATTGGCTCTGAGACGATAGCCTGCGTAGAGAGTAGCAGAGGTGTCCTACACGACGAGGTTAAACTGACATTCACTGAGCAAGGCCAGCGGCAGACGCTGCGCTGCCAAATATTACCGAGTGGAGTAGGCACCCTTGAACTCTCACTGGTTACTCAGGGTGCGACTGCTCCTACGTTCACCCAGACATGGGAAGTAGAGTTGCGTGACAACGACCAGAATACTATTGCAGGACTGAATACTCCTCTTGCAATCGCTTTGATGACTTTGGGTGCATTAGGCGCGATTGTTGCTTTGGTGGCAGCAGTAATCTTGACTCGACGCGGACTGGCTGATGCCGAGCGAGAAACATACGAAATTTGTCCTGCCTGCGAAGGTGAAATCGAGGGTGATGAAGCAGCATGTCCCTACTGTGAATTTGACCTCACAGGCGGAAGGTCATCATTCCACGATTGCGATGCATGTGGTGCTACTATTCCAGACATGATGGAGCATTGTGCATACTGTGGT
>Ga0310123_10002330_pt1 | contig 15211 bp, 6 predicted proteins | sample CB6_AW_1057_MG_FD_203505 | JGI IMG/M metagenome (GOLD analysis project Ga0310123, IMG submission 203505) | Marine microbial communities from Western Arctic Ocean, Canada - CB6_AW_1057 | ecosystem: Environmental > Aquatic > Marine > Oceanic | place: Canada: Western Arctic Ocean | collected... | reverse complement strand
TTTCGAAGTGTCGTTCCTCGACCTTTTTCTGGGCCCCTTCGATCCGCTTGGTCACCATCCGGCTCTCGATCGCCTCACCGTCCTGCATCGTGCGATCGATCATCCTCATGGCCAGCTCGGGGATGAATAGCCGCATCAGGTCGTCTTCCATCGAGAGGAAGAAGCGGCTCGAGCCGGGGTCTCCCTGCCGTCCGGCCCGGCCTCTGAGTTGCAGGTCGATGCGTCGCGAGTCGTGTCGTTCGGTGCCGATGACGTAGAGTCCGCCGTTGCGGGCGACTTCGCGTCCTTCCGCGGCCATGCCTTCCCGATCCGAGATTTCCGAGGTCATCGTGTCCCACTCGACCTTGGGCACATCGAGGCGGGTTTCGTAGGTTTCGGAGAGTTGCTGCCAGGCCTGGTGTTCGGGGTTGCCACCGAGAATGATGTCGGTGCCTCGACCGGCCATATTGGTGGAGATGGTCACGGCCCCCTTGCGGCCGCACTGGGCCACGATCTCCGCCTCGCGCTCGTGGTTCTTGGCGTTGAGCACGTTGTGTTCGATCCCGTAGCGTTCCAGCTTCTTGCTGATCACCTCGGACTTCTCGATCGATGCCGTGCCGATCAGCAGCGGCCGTTTCGACTCGGACTGTTCCCTCCGCACCTCCTCGACCACCGCGTCCCACTTCTCGGACTCGGACCGGTAGATCACGTCGGGGTGATTGACCCGTTTCAATGGCACGTTGGTGGGAACGGCGACCACGTCGAGCTTGTAGATCTTGAGGAACTCGCCGGCCTCGGTCATGGCGGTACCGGTCATGCCGCAGAGTTGCTGGTAGAGCTTGAAGTAGTTCTGCAGGGTGATGGTCGCCAGCGTCTGGCTCTCCTCCTTGATCGTCACCCCTTCCTTGGCCTCGACCGCCTGGTGCAGCCCGTCGCTCCACTGGCGACCGGGCATCTTGCGACCGGTGAACTCGTCGACGATCACGATATCGCCGCCCTCGATCACGTAATTGACGTTGCGTTTGTAGAGGTGGTGTGCCTTGAGCGAGTTGTCCAAGAGGTGGGGCCACTCGGTGTTGCCGGTCGTGTAGAAACTCTCAACCCCCACCAGCTTCTCCGCCGCCCGGATCCCCTCCTCGGTCGTGTGGCAGCTGTGTTCCTTTTCCTTGACCTCGAAGTGTTCGTCGCGTTTCAGCTGTCGAGTGATGCGGTCGGCCCTGGCATACTTCGAGACATCGTCCTGGGCGGGTCCGGAGATGATCAGCGGCGTACGGGCTTCGTCAATCAGGATGTTGTCGATCTCGTCGACGATCGCGAACTCCAGCGGCCCCTGCACCTGCTGGTCGCGGGTCGGCTTCATGTTGTCTCGGAGATAATCGAAGCCGAACTCGTTGTTGGTGCCGTAGGTGATGTCGCAGGCATAGGCCGGTTGCCGTTCGCCGGGTGTCATCGTCGACTGGATGGCACCCACGCTGAGCCCCAGGCCCATGTAGATCGGCGCCATCCATTCCATGTCACGGCGGGCGAGGTAGTCGTTGACTGTGATCACGTGCACCTTGCCGGCGATCGCGTTGAGAGCCGCGGGCAACGTGGCGACCAGCGTCTTGCCCTCACCGGTCACCATCTCGGCAATCATCCCCTCGTGCAGAATCTGCCCGCCGACGATCTGAACGTCGTAGTGCCGCATCGCCAAGTGCCGCAGACCCAACTCGCGGACCGCCGCAAAGACCTCCGGCAACAGGTCCTCCAACGTCTCGCCCGCAGCGTACCGCTCGCGCATCTGCGGGGCGATTTCCTTGAGCCGGCTGTCGGAGTGGGCCTGGAATTCGGGCTCGAGTGCGTTGACGCGGTCGAGTATCGATCCGGCAACGACCTCGACCTGCTCGTCGGAGTGACGCACGAAGCCCATGCGAGCGATCCGGCGGTCGTTGGCCGATCCAAACAACCGTCGCAGGATCCGCTCGAACCATGCGACGATACTGCTGAAGATGTCGCCGAGGGTTTCGAGGAATTCCATTGCACCTTCCGATGCCGACCTGAATGGCAGCCAGCAGAATCTCAAAGCTGTGCGATCGGGGGTCGGATCGCCGCCCATCGCCCCCCGAAGCTCAGTTTATGGCCTCTCCAAAAGGCGGTCAATCCCGGGTCATTCGCCGAATTGCGTTGCAGTCGGTCCCCGGCCCCCGGCACGCGACCAGCCGCCAGAGGCCACCGCCGGGATTCACTCTCAGGCGTAAAACCGGCTCAGGCTTCCAACGGGTGCTGCCGCTGTTCCAGCGGGATCTTCATCCGTCGGCCTTCGGCAAAGTGTGACGCGTAGACGCCCTGGACCATCTCGGTGATCCCCATCGCGTGATCGAGTCCCGAGAGGGGTTCGCGGTCGTTGCGGATCGCCTGCACCAGGTCAGCGGCCAGAACCGAGTTGCCGTAGCCGATCCAGGTTCGGCGGACATCTCGTGGTTTCCCGTCCGCATCGGTGTGCCAGCCGGGCACGGTGATTCTGTGCCAGGCCAGTCGCTTGTGGTCGGGCAAGACCTTGGGAGCCGGGTAGACCCAGGCGTCGCCGGGTTGCCGAAAGTGGATCGCCGCCCGTTCGCATTCCAGGAAGACGCCATAGAGGTTGTCGAAGTTGGACTTGCCGCGGACGGCCAGGTGCGCCGTCGACTCGAAGTAGCCTCGCACACCATGGTCAAACCCAAAGAGTGCCGAGATCGAGTCACCGGTGATCGGGCCGATCGGTTCGGTGGCGTCGGTGCGGTCCTTGCGGGTGGCGTCACGGCGACCGACCTGGATGTGGCCGCTGCTCCAGCGAGGCGGGCCGGCCATCGTGATCAGCAGGTCGAACCAGTGGGTTCCATGCACGAGCAGTTCTTCGCCACCGCCGCGGTGGTCGTCCTTGGGTCGGGTCGAAGCCCTCAGCAGTCGCCCGTATCGTCCGGCCTTCAGTTCCGAGAGTGCCTGCCTTATCGGGGGCATCGCCCGCCACTGGTGGGCCATGGCCAGCTTGACGTCCGCCCTCTTGCAGGCGCGACGCATGCGATCTGCCGCGACCAGATCGGCTGCAAAGGGCTTCTCGCAGTAGATGTGGCATCCGGCCTCGGCCACCGCTTCGACCATTTCGACCCGTCGAGTCAACCAGCGGGGTCCGATGCAAACGATGTCGAGTTTTTCGTCGGCGAGCATCTTGCGGTAGTCGGTGTAGGCGGAATCGAGTCCCAACCCCGCGGCCTTTCTTTTGCCGGCGGCCCTGTCGTGGTCGGCGACGGCGACGATTCCGGTGCCGGGCACCTCGGCGAACGCGCGGTCGAGACCATGTCCGTAGCCGCCCTGCCCGGTGGCTCCGATCACTCCGACTCGCAGCAGCGCGGGCATCGAGTGATCTTTTGCGGTGGTGCGGTGGCCGGGTCAGCTGACGATGTTTTGCGGCTGACCGGACAGGAACGTGATGGCGTTTTCGGTGGCGCCGAGGTTGAGCAGGTCGTTGCCTTCGGGGGTCTGGTCGGCACAGTGAGGAGTCAGCACCACGTGCCGGCAACGGGTCAGCGGGTGATCGGCCTCCAGCGGCTCGGTCTCGTAGACGTCCAGCGCGGCTCCGCCGAGGTGGCCCGAGTCGAGGGCTTCGACGAGGGCTTCGGTGTCGAGCACCGCACCGCGGGCGGTGTTGACCAACAGGCTTCCCGCAGGCATCAGCGACAATTCCCGCGATGAGACCAGGTGCCGGCTGTCGTCGGTCAGCTTCACGTGCAGGCTGACCACGTCCGAGCCGGCAAACAGCTCGTCCCGCTCGACATATCGAAACCCCATCCGGGCGGCCTTCTCGGCGTCGGGATGAAATGTCCAGGCCATCACCTCCATCCCGAAGGCACGTGAGAGCCTGATCATCTCGGTGCCGATGTTGCCGGTGCCGATCACGCCGAGCGTCTTGCCCGCGAGCGAGGTGGAGAGGACCTGGTGCCAGTCGTTGCGCTTGATGGCCTCGGTGAAGTACGAGGTCTTGCGCGAGATGGCCAGCATCAGGGCAAACGCGTGCTCGGCCACCACCGGTGCGGTGCGGCCGGGGATGTTCGAGACGGTGATTCCCAGTTCCCCGCACGCGACCAGGTCGATCGAATCGGTGCCGATGCCGCACGTGCTGATGAACTTCAACTCGGGCAATTGTCTCAGCACCTCACCGGGCCAGGTCACCGCTCCCCGCGAGTTGATCATCGCGGTGGCTCCGGCGGCCCGCTGGACCTTTTCGCTGTCGTCGGCGGGCCGGTTGTCAAACAACCGGATCTCGTAGTGTTCCCCAAGCGTGTCCAGCCGTGGGGACCCGGCGATCTGGACCGGGTCGTCACCGGGGATCACCAACAGCGGACGTTCTCTGGCCGACATCCTTGTTGCTCCCCGGGGCTGGTGTAGGTGGCCTGGTGTCTGTTCGCCGATTCCTCGGCCGAGCTCAGAATACGTCACCAGTGCATCAATTCCCAGCCGGCCCCAGGGACTGGCTCACCCGCCCGTGGCGGGGTGCCTGTCCCGGCGCAGGTTGGGCGGTTCCTGGAGCCGGCACAGGCAGCCGGCACAGGCAGCCGGCTGCAGCACGGACGGCGGTCCTCGTAGCCGGTACAGCATGGATGTCGGTGTTCGTAGCCGGGACAGGCACCCCGCCACGGGCGGGAGAGCCAGTCCCCCGGTTCTTGGACTCGAGTCGGTCTCGGTTGGTAGAGTGAGTGCGGACGTGGAGGACACTGCGATGGCGACGAGCGAGACGGGCGCGACGAGCGAGAGTGTTGTGAGCGCCTACGAGTCGGCTTCAGCGGGCTCACGGGCTGCCTTCGACCGAGCCACGGAGGTGATGCCCGGGGGGGCCAAGGGAGCCTACTACTATCCGCCCTACCCGTTGTTTTTCGAGCGGGCCGAGGGTGCTCGGGTGACCGACGTCGATGGCCGTGTCCTGGTCGATTTTGCCAATCACCACACCGCCCAGATTCTCGGACATGGTCACCCGGCGGTGATCGATGCGGTCAACCAGCAGGTGTCTCGAGGCATCGTGCTGGGTGGTCCGACGGGGATCGAGACCGAGTTGGCCGAGGAGTTGTGCGGTCGGGTCGAGAGCCTCGAGCGGGTGCGGTTCTGCAATTCCGGCACCGAGGCGACTCTGCACGCGATCCGCCTGGCCCGAGGCATCACGGGTCGATCGCGGATCGCCAAGTTCGAGGGCGGCTACCACGGCAGCCATGACGCGGTCGAGATCAGCGTGGCTCCCCCGGTGTCTGCTGCCGGAGACCCGTCGGCTCCGACGCCGGTCGAGGGTGTGCGTGGCATGGCCCCGGGATCGACCGAGGACGTGTTGATCCTGCCCTATGACGACATCGAGGCGGTGACCGGGCTGCTCACCGGCCACGCCGATGAGTTGGCCTGCATACTGCTCGATCCCAAGGCAGGGATGTTGGCCTCGGTCGAGGGCTGGGTCGAGGCGGTCCAAGCGTTGGCGGTCGAGCATGAGATCCTGTTGATCGCCGACGAGGTGGTGGCGTTTCGGTTGGCTCGGGGAGGCTGGCAGCAAACTGAGGGCATCTCGCCGGACCTGACGACCTACGGCAAGTTGATCGGTGGAGGATTCCCAATCGGTGCCTTCGGCGGTCGTGCCGAGCTGATGGACCGGCTCGACATGCGGGGCCCGGCGACCGGTTTTCATCAAAGCGGCACATTCAGTGCACACCCGGTGGCGATGGCCGCCGGGCTGGCGACGTTGAGGCAGATGACGCCCGAGGCCTTCGCGACGCTCGATTCGCTGGGCCAGCGTCTGGGGGACGGCTTGGCCGAGGTGGCCGGGCGCCACGCTCTGAAGTTGAGCCCCGTCGTGGCAGGCTCGCTCTTCAGCCTCTATTTCTCCGATCGGCCACCGACGTGCTACCGCGACCTGGCTGCCTGCCGACGTCAATGGAACCCTGAGCTGTTCGGGCGGTTGATCGAGCGGGGTTACTACCTGAGCCATTCGCTGGGGATGAACGCCGTGTCGCTGGCGATGGAGCCCTCGGACATCGACGGGCTGGTGTCGGCGATCGACGAGAGCCTGGAGGCCATGGCCATCGATGAGGACTGAGCCGCCAGGAGGTCGATTGCCGAGGGGGCTTCGAACCGGGAGTTGCGTGGCGGTGCGGTCGCTGGTGGCGGTCCTGGCCGGGTTCAGCTGCGCGATCGCGGCTGCCGCGGAGCCTGGGGATCGAGTCGACTTCGACCGCGAGATCCGACCCGTGTTGGCCGACAGATGTTTCGGCTGTCATGGACCCGACCGGGGGGCTCGCAAGGCGAAGCTGCGATTGGATCGTCGCGAGGGCGTGCTGGGGCAGGTGAAGTCGGGGCGGCCTTCAGACAGTCCGCTGCTGGAGCGGGTGTCGTCATCGGACCCCGAACAGCGGATGCCGCCTCCGGAAAGCGGGCGACGGTTGAGCGTGGCCGAGGTGTCCCGGATCAGGGACTGGATTGCCCAGGGCGTCCGTTGGACGCGTCACTGGTCGCTGCGGCCGATCGCTCGTCCCAAGGTGCCCGACGCTGTTGCCGGGGGGGTGGGCGGCGGTGTGGACGGTGAGTTGGGCGTGTCTCACAACATGATCGATCGGTTCGTGCAGGCACGGCTCGCCGAACACGGCCTGAAACCCTCCGGGCCCAGTGATCGCGCCCGGCTGCTGCGGCGGGTGACTCTCGATCTCACCGGCCTGCCACCGGAACCCCGGCAGGTTGACTCGGCGATTGCCGAAGCGGGGGCCGATTGGTACGAGCGGTGTGTCGAGCGACTGCTGGCCTCGCCGCGATTCGGCGAACACCACGCCAGGCACTGGCTCGACCTGGCCCGCTATGCCGACACCGATGGCTACCAGGACGACGAGCCACGAGTGATGTGGCGGTGGCGGGACTGGGTCATCGACGTGCTCAACCGCAACATGCCCTTTGACCGCTTCACGATCGAACAACTCGCCGGCGACCTGCTGCCCGATGCAGGCCCCGAGCAGGTGTTGGCGACCGGCTTCAACCGCAACAACCGGACCAACGGCGAGGGCGGCAGCATCGCCGAGGAGTTCCGGGTCGAGTACATCGTCGATCGGCTCGATACGCTTTCGACCACATGGATGGGACTGACGCTGGCATGTGCACGGTGTCACGACCACAAGTACGATCCGCTTTCGCAACGCGACTTCTACCGTCTGTTTGCCTACTTCAACAACATCGAAGAGAAGGGCACCTACCGACGCAACTCGCCTCCCCTGCTGAAGATCCCGACTCCGCTGGTGGCCGATGAGCTGGCCGAATTGGCCATTTTGATCGGGAGTCTTCCGGAAGAGAGCTCGCGGCGGAAGTCGTTGGAGGCGACTCGGCAGGCGCTGTTGAAGTCCGTGCCCTCGACGATGGTGCTCAAGGAGGGGCCACGTCGCGACACGTTCATCCTGGTGCGTGGCCAATACGACCGTCATGGCGAGAAGGTCACGGCCGGTGTTCCCGAGTCGCTGCCGCCGGTTTCGGAAAAGTGGCCGGTCAACCGTCTCGGCCTGGCACGCTGGCTGGTCGACTCGAAGCATCCGTTGACGGCTCGGGTGGCGGTCAACCGGATCTGGCAGCAGCTGTTCGGCCGCGGGCTGGTGTCGACTCCCGAGGACTTCGGCGTTCAGGGTTCGCGGCCGTCGCACCCTGCCCTGCTCGATTTCCTCGCGTCGGAGTTCCGCGAGGGGGGCTGGGATGTCAAGCGGTTGCTGAGGCTGATCGTGACCAGCCACACCTACCGTCAGGCGTCGGTCGTCCGGCCCGGTGACCTGCTGCGTGACCCCGAGAATATCTGGCTGGCACGAGCCTCGCGGTTGAGGCTCTCGGCCGAGACGATCCGGGACCAGGCGCTGTGTGTCTCGGGTCTGCTGGTCGAACAGTTGGGCGGGCCGTCGGTCAAGCCGTATCAGCCGGCGGGTTTGTGGAAGGAGATTGCCGGAGGCGCCTCGGGGGCCTACCGCAACGGCTACCAGGCCGATCGTGGCCCGGGCCTGTTTCGTCGCAGCCTGTATACGTTCTGGCGACGGACGATTCCGCCGCCGATGATGGCGACCTTTGATGCGCCCAGCCGCGAGGCGTGTTCGGTTGGGAGGGGGCGGACCAATACGCCGCTGCAGGCCCTGGCACTGATGAACGACACGCTGTTTGTCGAAGCGGCCCGGCAATTGGCCGTGCGGGTCTGGGGGGAACCGACGGTCGAGGCCCGGGTGGAACGGGCTTTTGCCCGCGTGCTGGGGCGACGGCCAGGGCCGCTGGAGTTGCAGGTCCTGCTGGGGAGTTTCCACCGCTCGCGAGCCCGCTTCAGGGCCAACCCGGAAGCGGGGCGGCGGTTGTTGAGCGTGGGGGCTTCGCCGAGTGTCGAGCCAGCCACAGCGGTGGCGGTGGCACAGTTGGCTGCCCTGGTCACCACCTGCCACGTGATCCTGAACCTGGACGAGGCGGTGACACGTGAATGAATCCGGCATCAGTCGCCTGCATGAGGCTGTGAGTCGACGCCTGTTCCTGGGCCGATCGTCGCTGGGGATCGGCACCGGCCTGGGCACCGCCGTGCTGGCCGACCTGCTGGGCAGCGAATCCACGGCCGGACCCGCCGCGACGCCGCGGGCGCGGCGAGTGATCTACCTGTGCCAGTCGGGTGCTCCCTCGCAACTGGATCTCTTCGACCACAAGCCGGGGCTGGTACGCCGGTTTGGCGAGCCGTTGCCCGAGTCGATCCGTCGTGGCCAGAGATTGACCACGATGACGTCGGGTCAGAAGCAGTTCCCGGTCGCTCCCTCGATCTTTCGCTTCCGTCGGCACGGGGAGAGCGGGACGGAGATCAGCGAGTTGCTGCCGTTTACCGCCGCGATGGCCGACGAGTTGTGCGTCGTCAAGTCGATGCACACCGAGGCGATCAACCACGACCCGGCGATTACGCTGTTGCAAACCGGCAGCCAGCAGGCGGGGCGCCCCAGCCTGGGGGCCTGGTTGAGTTACGGGCTGGGGAGCGAGAACGAGAACCTGCCCACCTTTGTGGCATTGACCTCCTGGAGCCTCAAGGGGGGCCAGCCTCTTTATGAACGGCTCTGGGGCAGCGGGTTCCTGCCGACGCGGCACCAGGGGGTCCGTTTCCGAGCCGTCGGGGATCCCGTCCTGTTTCTCTCAAACCCGCCGGGAATCGCCAGGGAACTGCGACGGGAACTGCTCGATGACGTGGCGAGGTTGAACCGGATCAAGCTCGAGGGCTTTGGGGACCCGGAGATCGAGACGAGGATGACTCAGTACGAACTCGCCTTTCGGATGCAGAGATCGGTTCCGGAGCTGGTCGACTTTTCAGACGAACCCCGCCACGTGCTGGATCTCTACGGCCCCGAGGTGGCACGTCGGGGCTCCTACGCGGCCAACTGCCTGCTGGCCCGCCGGCTCTCGGAGCGGGGCGTGCGGTTCATTCAGCTGTTCCACCGGGGCTGGGACCAGCATGCCAACCTGCCCGGTGACATCCGCCAGCTGTGCCGCGCGACCGACCAGCCCTCGGCGGGGCTCCTGAGCGATCTGAAGCAGCGAGGCCTGCTCGATGACACGCTGGTGATCTGGGCCGGCGAGTTCGGCCGGACCGTTTACAGCCAGGGCGAGTTGACGTCGACCAACTATGGCCGCGACCACCACCCCCGCTGTTTCTCGATCTGGATGGCCGGTGGTGGCATCCGCCGGGGGATGACCTACGGGGCGACCGACGACTTCAGCTACAACGTGGCCGAGCACGGCGTGCATGTTCACGACCTGAATGCCACGCTGCTGGGGTGCCTGGGAATCGACCACCGCCGCCTGACCTTCAAGTACCAGGGGCGGCACCACCGGCTGACCGATGTGCACGGCCGGGTCGTCGAGCCGCTGCTGGCCTGAGGGACCGGTGGGTTGAGCAAAGAGCGGCTGACGGGATTCGAACCCGCAACTTCCAGCTTGGGAAGCTAGCACTCTACCATTGAGTTACAGCCGCGACGTGTCCATTCTGCGCGGCAGCCCGACGTCGGTCAATCGGGCTGCGGGGAACCGGGTCCGTTTTCGTCGGCCCGGAAGTCGATCGTGATTCGGCTCTTGAGTCCCTGCAGGTCCAGCCTCAGGGCGTGCGGGTCGTACCAGGCCAGCACGATGCGATCGGTTGGCAGCTTTTCATCCAGCAGCAGCGTGTCTCCGGTTCTCGAGTCGAGCAATTCGACCAGCATTCTCTGGCGGCCACCGCGGCCGCGGTCACGGGTGCGTCCCAGCAGGACCAGGGCTGGCAGGTGGTCGTGCCGGAACCGGACCACGCTCCGCAACGCCACCGTGCGACTCCAGCGGAGTGTCCGCGTGCCGGCGTCGATGGCCAACAACTGGCCGTGGACGTGAGTCACCGGCAGCAGCGTATCGCCGACGAAGTAGACCGGTGAGTTTCGAGCCCGCGGAACCGCGGCTCCCTGGGCCGGCAGCATCGCCACGTAGTAGCAGTCGCGGTCGCGGAAGACCTTGATCGAGCTGATCCGCTGGTCGTTCTCACCCAGGATCTTCAATTCCAGTGTTCGGGTGCCGTGGATGAGGTCGTGAACCTTGAGCCGTCCGGCGGCGTCGATCCAGGCCAGGTGGTGGTCGGGGGTCGCGACGGGGAAGATCCGGTCCTTGAGCGGCTCGTCGATCACCGTCCGATCGTCTCGAGGGTCCCAGACACGGATCCGCTGGCCTCCCCCCTCTTCGACGGTGACGTACATCAGGTGGCGTCCGAATGCACGTCGCCGGGTGCGGGATGTGATCGGCAATCGCGACTGCCGCAGCTTCAGCCCGGTCAGCGTATCGTAGACATCGTGGCCGACGCGGTCCGAGTGGCTGATGACCAGGACATGGTCGTCACCGAAGAACCCCGAGGCCGCGTCGGCGAAGCTGCCGCTGCCGGATTCCAGGTCGCCGCGTCGCCACAACAGCTCGCCGTCGACCGGGCTGAGGGCCATCAGGTGTTGTCGAGACTGGAAGGTGACAGCCAGTACTCCGGAGGGGCCCACTCGGAGCATTTCCGGTCGCGACGCCAGCGGGGCGAACGGCCGTTTCCACAACGGGCGAGACTCGCTCCGCTGGAGTAACGAGAGGCCGAGCATCGACGAATGGGATCCCAGCGGCAGCAGGTGGCCGCTGCGGGACTGGTGCCACCAGCTGGAGACGCTGAACTGAGTCGGTAGGTCGATGTGGCCGGCCTCGACACCAACCTGCCGGTCCATCAGCGTGACGCGGCGGTTCGAGCCGGTGTAGGTCTCGAGCAGGTCGAACGTCGAGCGTTCCGAGGTGCTGAAGCGGCGGCGGTACCTCTGGTAGGTCGAAGCCAATTCGGAGGTCGCCGAAATCGAGGCGTCGCGGGTGATCTCGACACGACCCGGCCGAGCAGTGGGATGGCGGTGTCGTTTCCAGGTCCCGATGGCGAGGCCGTTGGCCGGCTGCGAAGCCACCCAGTCGCCGCCGGTCACTCCGTCGACCCCACGCACATCGGCGAGCCGTCCTGTGTCCAATTCGTCGAGCAGCGCCCCGCACTCCTCGTGCAGCCCGAGTCGACTCCAGAGCTCGACCAGGGCAATTGTGGCAGGCAGCCGCCAGCGAGGTCGGCCGTGCTGGCGGACCGCCAGCAGCAGCAGTTCGGCCTGCTGGAACTCTCCGGTGTCGATCAACCCCCCGGCGATTGCCAGCCGGACCGGGTCCGCCAGCGGGCTGCCGGCGTGGCGGCGGACGAAGGTCAGTTGCTGGTCGAGTGACTTCGAGTCGGCCAGCTCGGCGGCCTGGCCTTGCAGCCGTTGCAGGAGCGATCGGTCGGCGGCCGCGTCGCGGCTTCGAGCCAATCGGATCGACCTGCGTGAGAGCGCCGTGACCCAGCTGCGACGTGTCAGCACGTGGATCCCGTCGCGGTCGGCGGTGATTTCGGTTGTCCTGGTGACATCGAGGGCGCCGGCGGGAGTCTCGAGTCGAGCGAGCTTCGAGGCGGATTCGAAGGCCAGCAGCGGGTCGTTCTGCTCGAGGTGCCAGCGGCCCTCTTCGACCAGCACGCGGGCCGAGTCTCTGGGCGTTTCGGCCAGCTGGCCGAGACGCCGCAGCAGCGCGGCGGCCTGCGAGTTGGGCAGCGAACGTGCCGCGTCCAGCTGCTGGAACAGCAGCTCACGCAGCACCCGACGTCCTCGCTGAGCGACCGACGGGTCGAGGCTGTCGACGACCGAATCGAGCAGGCGGCGCGACGCGTCGTGCTGGCCCAGTGCCAGGGTCAGCTCGGCCGCCTGCAGCTGCAACCGGTCGTTTTCTGGGTCGGCGGCGAGTTCGGCCTGGAGCCTGGCCAGTTGCCGTTTGGCCTGGGGATAGGCCGTGATCCTGTCGGCGGTGAGCGAGAGGATCCAGTCACCGGCGACGACCAGGTTGCCCGGTCGAATGCCCGCCGGGGCGGGCAGGCCGACGGGGACCGGGAGCTTGCCGTCGGAGGTCTGCGGGGGCAGGCTGAGCCCGACTTCGCGGCCGGTGTCGATCTGCAAGCAGGTGATCCGGCCGGATTTCAACGGGACCAGGTAGCGATCCTGGTCCAGCCGGACGCCTCGACCGGAAACCAGGCCCGGACGCCGTTGCCACGAGACGCTGCCTGTGGCCAAATCGATGCCCTCGACCTGGTGAGGCCCGACGACCAGCAGGGTTTGCCCGGTGGCCGCAGCGACGTATTCGAGACCCTCGCGGCCACGCGACCAGACCGGACGCCCTGTTTCCAGCTCGACGCTGGCCAGCCGTTCGGAAAACGGCGAGAGCAGCACAACGTGGTTGCCGGCCACCAGCGGCAGGTTGGCCAGTCCCGAGTCACCTCGAGGGGGTCGAAGGAGGCCGGTGCGGAGATTGCGGGTGGGGGCACCGGAGCGGTCCGGGTTGCGGGCATCGTGAGCCCACATCAGCGTGCCGTCGACCAGGTTGATCGAGACGGTGATCCCGATGCCGGTCGGGCAGATGGCCAGCCCGGCGGCGGTCGCCGGGAGGCAGGCGGCCGAATGACGCAGGGCGCCGCGGACGTCAGACAGTCCGGCGTCGCTGTGTGCCAGCGGCTGAGTCCACAGCAGGCGGCCACTGCCCGGAGACAGCGCGACCAGGTCAACTTGACGTCTCTGCTCCACGAGCACCAGCAGCATCCCCCCGGCAGGAGACGCCGCGCCCAGAACCGAAATCGGGCTGGGATCCGCAGCTGCAGCGGGTTTCGATGTGGCGGCTTCGGCCGATGGGGCCGATGGGAAGCTCCAGCTGGGCCGTACCGACGCTCGGGCCGAGGATCGGCCGAGAGCGGCCAGGGGCAGTGCCACAAGACGGGATGGCCACGAAAACTCCGGCGTGCTCCGACGACGAATCGCTTTCGCTTGCCGGCTCGCGCGGGGAGCGGGAAGTTGTTCGGGGGTCTTGGACAGCTCGACGGCGAAGATCCTGTGGCCGTCGCTGGTGATCATGCCGAAGCGGGGGTTGCCGGTCAGGGCCATCGAGAAGCGATCGGTTCCACTGCGAAGAATCGGGACCAGGCGATCGAAGGCTCGGTGACGCATCTGCCAGGTGCAGGGGGAGGCGTAGTGCCAGAGCGTGGCGCCGGTGGCCAGCGAGAGACCGCGAATGCCTCGCTGGTCGCGGACAATCACCTGCCGATCGACGACGATCGGAAACAGGGCCATGGCCCCGGTCAGACGGCCGTCGGACCATTGAGCTGTCGACCAGGGGATCAGCGGGGACGAGTGGGTTGAGTCGGAGAGCCGCGTGTGCCAGGCCTCGGTCAGCAGCGGGGCCGAGGCATCCGGAGGGTAGTCCCCGCGGGCCGAACCCAGCGGCAGCGGCCAGTCGGAGCGAGGAACGCGGGTGAGTTCTTCGAGCGATGCGGGGCCGGGGCCGATACTGGGAGGTCGCGGGAGGCCGGTGAGTCGGCAGGCAACGATGATCTTGGACCGGATCGCGGTGGTGATGCGGAGGCGGTGACTCGGTTCGGTGGCCATCATCCGCAGGGCCCGCCAGGCGAGTTCGGGGTGGCCCTGGTCGAGCCAGGTGGTGGCCAGGCGGTTGAGGGCATCAAAGCCGGCCTCAGTCAGGCGGAAGCGGCGGACCACCTGCCTCAGCGCGACAATCCGTCGAGTCCCCTGGAGCCTCGTCGCCTGTCGCAGCAAAGCGGCGGCCGACCTCTGATAGCGTGCGGCGTAGCGGCGGGTGCCGGCCGAGGGATGGGTCCGGATCAACTGCAGGGCGAGCCTCCGCGCGCTGGAAACCGTGCCACGCCACAGCAAGAAGGAATCGGTGGGGCTGTCGAGGACGGCCTGCAGAAGTGGGAGGCCGGAGCTGGGGTCGTCGAGTTCCAGTCGGCCGCGGGCCCTGGCCAGCAGTGAGCGGTGCGTTCTCTGCATTGGCAGGGAATCGAGCAGGCGGCTGGAAGAAACGGCTGGGGCCGGCTGAGCTGCCTGGGTGGTGCCGGCGCCGGCGAGGGAGCCCAGCAGCAGTCCCAAGGCGCATAAAAAGAGTCCCGAGTCCCCACGGGGGGACTCGGGACTCTTTGAGAAATCCCGGCGATAACCTACTTTCGCACTGGTGGGCACTATCATCGGCCCCGGCAGCTTAACGGTCGTGTTCGGAATGGGAACGCGTGTTTCCTGCAGGGTATAGTCACCGGAAAGCGATCCGGACGCTGATCACCCGACCACAGCGTGTGGCTGAGCAACTGCATTTCCGGACCGAAACATCCCTGTTTCGACAAAACAGTTTCGACAAAACACTTTCGCCAAATCTGTTTCGACAAATCAGTTTCGACAAATCAGTAGTCTCCGAGTGGTCTTGAACGACCTCGACGTGCGTGTCAAGTTCGTGTTCTTGTAGAGTTGGCACAAGGACCCTGAGGCTGGGAATGATGATTCCGAGCCAGTGATCAATGTGGCCAAGCCGATTGTCCATTAGTACTGGTCAGCTTAAGCAGTTACCTGCCTTACACCTCCAGCCTATCAACCTGGTCGTCTCCCAGGGGACTCAAGCGAAACCTGATCTTGGGAAGGGCTTCGCGCTTAGATGCTTTCAGCGCTTATCCGTGCCGGACTTAGCTACCCTGCGGTGCCACTAGCGTGACAACAGGAACACCAGAGGTCCGTCCCTCCAAATCCTCTCGTACTAAAGAGAAAACCCCTCAAGTTTCGTACGCCCATAGCAGATAGGGACCAACCTGTCTCACGACGGTTTAAACCCA
>Ga0310123_10002329_pt1 | contig 15217 bp, 13 predicted proteins | sample CB6_AW_1057_MG_FD_203505 | JGI IMG/M metagenome (GOLD analysis project Ga0310123, IMG submission 203505) | Marine microbial communities from Western Arctic Ocean, Canada - CB6_AW_1057 | ecosystem: Environmental > Aquatic > Marine > Oceanic | place: Canada: Western Arctic Ocean | collected... | reverse complement strand
TGTTTTCCCCGGTAAAGCCGGCAATCTGCACACAACGGAGAAACGTATGGCGTTCCGAATTCTTGCGGGTCTGGTGGGTCTGTCTGTGACGGTCCTGGCAGTCGATAGCACGGGCGGCGATCACGATCCTCAGTTCGACAATCAAGTTGTCTGGCGAATCAACAACCTGAAGCAGATCGGAGGGCACAACGTGCGGGTGGCTGGCAATCCTCGCGTCATCGACGCGGCTGAGAGGAAGGCCGTCGAGTTCGATGGCCGAGACGACGCGCTGTTTCTCGACGTTCATCCGCTGGCCGGCGCCAAGCAGTTTACCGTCGAAGTGATCTTTCGGCCCGATGCGGGCGGGCGGGCCGAGCAACGGTTCTTTCACATGCAGGAGAACGGCAGTGATGACCGCGTGTTGTTCGAAACTCGGCTGACCGGCGACGGACAGTGGTTCCTCGATACGTTCATCAAGAGCGGCAAGGGGGACTACATTCTGTTCGCCGAGAAGTTCAAGCATCCCGTCAGCCGTTGGTATCACGCGGCGATTGTGGTCGACGGCGAGGAAATGCGACATTACGTCAACGGCAAGCTGGAGATGTCTACAAAGATCGCCTACCAGCCGCAGCGAGCGGGGAAGACTTCATTGGGGGTGCGGATCAATAAGGTGTACTGGTTCAAAGGAGCAATCCGCACGGCACGTTTCACGCGGCGGGTGCTAGAACCGAAGGAGTTCTTGAATCCATCACACGTGCAGTAACGGGAAGTGCGATGGCCCGGATGATTCGTAGGAATATTTCGAGTCAATTGAGGACCGCCAGCATTTCCTCGATCGTGAGGAACTTTTTCCGAGGCTTTCCCTTCTCCTGGCTGCGTTCGATTTCGGCCCGATCGATTTGCTCCCAATCCTGAAAAGTGACGACGTGTACGTCTCGGGAACACAATAGATCTTGGATGGCTTTGCGATCGGGCTTGGCGCAGGGCTGCAGGTTGGGAAGGTCCTCGATGAGCGAACTCACCGTCTTCTTTGCGTCCGGCTTATTCGTGCCGATCACCCCGAGGGTCCGCGTTTGATCCATCCCACGGCATACAAGCCCGGCACGATGGTTTCTCCGTTGAGGATTCGCCCGTCCTTATTCGGGAAGACCCCGTTTCGTTCGCCGAATGGGACTCCAGGAATGGGAACCCCTCGGTATCCGATGGAACGGAAGACAGCCCCACAGGGGAGTTCCTCGAACTGGCCGGTACCTTCCGGCCAATTCCTGAACGGTTCGCCCACGAGTCTGTTGCGTTCCAGGACAATTCGTTCGACCTTCCCGTTCCCTTTGAGTTCCTGAGGGCTTGTGAGGAAACGTAAGTGGTACCGCTTGGTCTTCGCTGACCGTTGCTCAGAGTATCCCCGGAGCTGTCGCTGCACGAATCTCAGCAGGACGTCCAGGTTGTGACGAGCTTGCCTGTTCGTGTCGTCCGCGAGTTCCATCCGGCTGATTTCGTCCAGTTCCAAATCACACTGGTGGTTGAAGACCGGTTCGCAATCGGCCAACTCGCCGATCTCGATCGGCGTGAATTTTTCTTGAATCGGGCCGCGCCGCCCAATGAGGTAGATCTGTTTAATTTGGCTTTCGACCAAGGTTTCTAGGGCGGAGTCAGCGATGTCGGTCTCTTTCAATTCATCGGCCGTCTTCGAAAGGATGCGGGTCACGTCCATGGCCACGTTTCCGACACCGATGACGACCGCCGTTTCATGAGAAAGGTCGAAGGTGCGGTCCCGGTAATCGGGATGACCGTTGTACCAGCCGACAAACTCGGTCGCCGTATACGAGCCGGGGAGATCGATGCCCGGGATGTCCAGTTTCCGGTCGGTCGGTGGCCCACAGGCGAAGATGACCGCATCATAGTGGGAGCGGAGTTCCTCGACCGAGAGATCGACTCCAACTTTTACGTTTCCTCAGAAGTCAAAGCCTTCATGCTGTGCGACCTTTTGATAGGTCTTGATGACGTTCTTGATCTTCTGATGGTCGGGAGCGACGTTTCCCCGCACGAGACCACAAGGAGTCGGCAGGCGATCGTACATGTCGGCGTGGACTGCCAGGCCCGACTTGAAGAGTGCCTCGGCGGCGTAAAAACCGCTCGGTCCGCTACCGACAATCGCAACCCGCAGTGCTCTTCCGCTTGTTCCAAGTTCGGTCACACTCGCATCCCCCCTTCTGCAATGTTGTGCTTCCGTCGGAGGTCATTCAGAAAAGGATCTTGAATGAGTTTTGGCTAGCGTGATGTGGTCTTCAATCTTTCGGCTGTTGGTCAAAAAGAAGCGGAAAAAACGTGAATAATATGGCTGTGCGGGTCAACCTCGTCCGGCTTGAGCAAACCGACCCGTCTGACAACCTGCGACGAGAATCGCAGGTCTTCCTAGGGGAACTATTCGACCGGTGCATCGCCGCGTTCCACCAAAGAACTCAAGTAAAGCAATGAAGACTCGTCTTTCGGTGCGAAAGAATTTAGGTCGAGTGCGGCCTGCAGAACATCTCGGCGACTGACTTGCCCCAGCAGCTTGCCGTCCCGGAGCACAGGCAGGCGGCGATTGTTCGTGTGTAAAAATATTTCCGCGATCTTGAGCAGTTCGGTTTCTTCCGTGATCGTGAGCGCGTCTTTGTTCATAAACGTTTCGACCGCGGCTGACATTTCGCCGGCGGCATTGTTCTGGGAACTTAGAAAACGCTCCACGGCCTGCCGACCTTGTGCGTGGCTGAACAGCTTGAGTGCGGCCTGCAGAACATCTCGGCGACTGACTTGCCCCAGCAGCTTGCCGTCCCGCAGCACCGGCAGACGGCGGTAATAATTGTCAAGAAAAATCTCCACCATACTCAGAAGATCGATTTCTTCGGAAATCGCTCTTCCGAAGTCTGTGTTCAAGAACGCGGAGACATCGGTCGTGGGTAACTGGTCGTAAGCCGAGTTGATCAGCACGCTCATGCTGTATCTTTCAGAGAAAACGCCTAGCAGGCATCCTTGGGGATCGAGCACGGGTGCCCCAGAGATGCGATGTTTTAACAGGTAACCGATCGCTTCGAACGCATCCATTTGCGGCGTCAGGGTCACTAGCCGAGCAGCCATAATATCTTTGGCTTTGGGGAGAGCGTTTCTCGGGTCGTCTCTTTCTGCGAGGACCTTCAAGATCGCAGACAACACAATCATGCTGCGCTTGTCGGAAAAAACACCGGCGAAGTTTCGCTCGTTGTCGATGACCGGCGCCCCCGTAATCCGATACTTCAACAACAGCCGCATGGCCTGAAAGACATCATGGTCGGGCTGCAGTGTCACCAGCTTGGTGACCATGATCTCCTGCGCGATTCTGGGATGACCCATGAGAGATGTCTCCTGCACTCGTGCGCGGGGACGGGTCAGCGGTGCTTCCCGTACAACTGATCAAAGAAATACAATATTTATGCTATCAAAATGGCACGCGAATCGCGAACATTTTCTGGAAACTCGATCAAAAAAGAGGGGGTGGCAATTATTTTTGGAGTCCGTTGTCCGTCCCACACCCGGCACTCTAACACCAACCGGCTGACGCCGGCCGGCCGCCACTCACGAAACATTGGCAGAGCATTGATGTGGCCGGCTACGACGTCTCTGCCGTCTTCCCGAGGCCCAGCACCTCTTGGACACCGGAATGCAGAACTTCGCCCTGGTGCGTAATGATGGTCTGTCGCGTAATCTCATCTTCAAGATTCACAGCGATCTGCTGATCGTCGTAAACGTGCAACAGAAAGTTCGCGAGATTGTTGGCGTACATCAGGCTGCCATGGACCGCTAAGCTGCTGGGCAGATTCACAAGACCGATCAGGGTCACGCCGTGCTGGATGATCTGCTTGCCCGGTTCACTCAACTCGCAATTCCCACCCTGTTCCGCGGCTAGGTCGACGATGACCGAACCGATCTTCATGGTCTGCACCATCTCCTCGTTGATCAAGATAGGCGCTTTTTTTCCAGGAATCAACGCCGTGGTGATCACGATGTCCGCCTGCTTGATGTGTTGGCCAATCAACTCGTGCGCCTTTTGTTGGACGTCGACCGATTGTTCCTTAGCATACCCACCGGCATCCTCGGCCTGTTGCTGATCGACATCCATGTCGATAAACTCCGCGCCTAATGACTCGACCTGTTCTTTAACAACGGGCCGCACATCGAACACCTTGACCACAGACCCCAGCCGTTTCGCCGTGGCAACGGCCTGCAGTCCGGCCACACCTGCCCCGATGATCAAAGTCTGGGCCGGATACAGGGTGCCGGCCGCTGTCGTCAACATGGGCAGGACGCTGCGCAAGGCGTTGGCTGCCAAAAGGACGCTCTTGTACCCGGCCAGCGTACTCATGGAGCTCAGCACGTCCATGGCCTGGGCCCGGGCAATTCGCGGCAGACAGTCGAGAGAAAACGCTGTGATGCGCCGTTCGGCCAGTTTCGTCACCAAGTCGTGGTTTATCAGCGGCTGCAAGACACCGATTAGCGTCGCGCCCTTTTGGAACATGTCCAACTCATGCGTCCCGGTAGACTCGTTAAGCCCCGGCGGCTGAACCTTCAGCACCACGTCGGCTTCGTTCAACAGAGACTCGACATTCACCGCGATTTCTGCTCCGGCCTGATGAAACTCTTCGTCCGTGATGCAGGACTCTAACCCAGCTCCCGATTCAACCACCACGCTTATGCCGGCCTTGACCATCTTGGCGACAGTTTTGGGGGTCGCGGCAACCCGGTGCTCATCCGCGAGAATCTCCTTCGGGATGGAAACTTTCACGCTTCGCTCCTCACAGATTCAAGGTCTCGGCCAACTGTTCGGCCATTAATTTGCCGTCACCAAAGAGCATGTAGGTATTGGGCGCCACGAATAGCTTGTTCGGGATGCCCGCAAATCCGGGGCTCATGCTGCGCTTGATGACGATGACACTCTTGGCCTTGTCGGCATCGATGATCGGCATTCCGTCGATCGGAGTCCCTGCCGAATCCCGCGCGACGGGGTTGCAGATGTCATTGGCCCCCATGACCAGCGCCACATCCGTCTCGGGGAATTCAGGGTTGACGTCGTCCATCTCGACCAGCTCATCGTAAGGAACATTCGCATCGGCCAGCAGGACGTTCATGTGGCCGGGCATGCGTCCCGCGACCGGATGGATTGCGTACTTGACGCTGGTTCCACGACTCTTGAGCAGGTCAGCCAACTCCCGAACAGCAAAGTGTGCGCCGGCGGCCGCCATCCCATAACCAGGCACAATGATCACCGATTGGGCACCCAGCAGCATCCCGGCCGCTTCGGTGACCGAGATCGACTGTGGCTGCCCGTCATCGCCGCCGCCGCTGATGCCGGGAGCAGCGACACTCTGACCAACGGCACCAAATAGGACGTTGCCGATGGAGCGGTTCATGGCCCGGCACATCAAAATTGAAAGGAAAAAACCGGACGACCCGTCTAGCGCGCCGGCAATAATCAGCACGTTGTTCGAGAGCACAAAACCGGTCGCTGCGGCGGCGAGACCAGAATACGCATTGAGCATCGCGATCACAACCGGCATGTCGGCGCCGCCGATCGGCAGCACAAACATGACTCCGAACATGACAGCCATCACCATCATGACATAGAACAACACCGGTGTGGTGGGCACAATAATCAGATAGCCAATGATCGCCAGCATCAACACCAGCCAGGCAATGTTGACTGCATTCTGTCCCTGATAAGTCACCGGCGTGCCGCTGATCAAGCCTTTTAGCTTGAAAAACGCGATCATGCTGCCGGTGAATGTCAGCCCCCCCAGCAACACCTCGAAACCGACCACCCCCATTTTGAATTGGTGATTTAAAAAAAACTCGGCCGATTGCCGGTAGTACTCGGAGATCCCGACCAGGAAAGACGCGGCACCACCCAATCCGTTGACGATCGCGATCCGCTCCGGCATGGCGGTCATCGGCATAAAGATCGCCATCACCGCCCCGACGATCGAGCCGATGATCATGCCGACGATGATCCACTGGTAACCGATAATGTCCGCGTGCAGCAGCGTCCCGACGATCGCCAGGAACATCCCGATCGAGGCGAGCAGATTGCCGCGGCGGGCCGTCTCGGCCGAACTGAGGTCTCGAATCCCCAGAATGAACAGAACGGCGGCAATCAGATAGGCCGGTTCGATCAGTAGGTTTTCTGACATGATCCTGCGGTGATACCGCCCCCTTGCCTCACTTTTTGGCCTTATCGTGCGGTGATGCCGCCTTGAACATCTTCAACATCCGGTCTGTAATCATGAAGCCCCCCACCACGTTGCACATCGAACAGACAACGGCGATGAACCCCAGGATATTGCAGACCAAGGGGAAATCGGCTCCGGCAGCCACCAGCGATCCGACCAGCGAAATCCCCGAGATCGCATTCGTCCCCGACATCAGCGGAGTGTGCAACAGCGGCGGCACGCGGATAATCAGTTGATACCCAAGAAACGACGCCAGTACGAAAATGTAAAATGCCGCGAGCAACGACTGAGGCTCGGCAGTTTGCTCCGCGCCGGCCTCGACGGCCAGAACAACTGTGCTGATCGCGAATGTATTCATGTGCATCCTCTAAATTGTTTGCAGGATTCTAACAGAAAATCAGACTCGCTCAAGCGGCTCGACTTTTCAGTCTCGCAGCAGCATGAAATCCGCAATGTTCTTCCGGGATGGTGGATGCACACATTTTAGTCCCCGCTCGATCTGTGACACCGAGAATGATCCTGGTCGTCTGCAACGGATCAGGCAACTGTTCATTCCATTATGCGGTCATGCGACATTTGATTCGCCATTCAGATTTCGTCACTCGTCACCAAGGGAAGGTTTCCGGCCGGCAAGTCCAAAGCCAGGTCGCGGGAAGTAAGGATCGAGGCTCGGCCGCCACCAGCGCCCGTTTCAAGACCACAGGGGTTTGCGAGCAACGCCCGATTGCTTTACAGTACAGTTGGTATACTTTGCGTCGTTATCCGTTCGCAAACCCGTTGGAGTTGACCAGTAATGGCCGGTAACACAGGTAGGCGACGGTCTGCAATCGTGATCGCATTGGTCACCGTCACAGGAACCGCTTTGGCCGCAGAACGTACGTGGACCGATGCCACCGGGAAGCTCAACGTGACTGCCGAGTTTGCCGCCGTCCAAGGGGACAAGATCGTGCTTCACCGCACGGACGGCGACCAACGCAAGGTGCCGCTCGAGCGGTTCAGCGACAAGGATCGGACGTTCCTCGAAGCGCGGCGAGCCGACGGTCCAGAAATCGACGCTGAAGCGGCGGCCGAAGACATCGCCAAGGCGACCAAAAAGTTTTTCAGCGACCTCCGCAGTTCGGATCGCGAGATTGCCCGGCGGCTGCTCACGAAAAAGGCGCAATCTTTCATAAAAGGTAAGAATTCGCCGCTGGCCCACTTACCCAAGCCCGCATCGGGCACCAGGTCGATCAGGACGGGCAAGGTGCAACTCGATGGAGCCGTGGCGGAAATTCGCGTCGGCGTCCGCGCCGCCGGCAAGTTTCACAAGACGAAATTGCACTTTCGATACGAGTCGGAAGAGTGGCGGATCTTCGCCATAAGTGCCACGTATGCTGATGGGGAAAAATCCATCAATTTCGAAGCCGAGGGGGTGACGCAGGAAAATGCCGATCCGCTGCAAGCGCTACTCGGCAAGCCCCTGAAACTGACAGGCTACACCATCGGCGGCAGGCCGCTCGACATGGCCAACTATCAGGGTAAAGTCGTGCTGGTGGACTTCTGGGCTACCTGGTGCGGTCCCTGCCTCGCAGAGATGTCCAACATTTGGCAGAACTTTAAGAAGTACCTCGATGACGGCTTCGAAGTGATCGCGATCAGTGTGGACCGAGACATGAAGGCGCTACGGGCCTTCGTGGCCCAGCAGTCGCCGCCCTGGACCATCGTGGTGGACAATCGGCCCGGCAACAAAAAGACGATGGGTGCGAAGTACGGCATTCGCGGCATTCCCGCCTTCATTCTGCTGGGCAAGGACGGTAAAGTCGCCGCGGTGAACTGCCGGGGTAGACAGATGGGGCACGAACTCGCCCGGCTAATCGGCGATCGAGTCTCTAGCTCCGACGCTAACCACCTTCGGTAATTGGTGGCAGTACGCAATGCCTGAGTGTTTGACACCACCACTGGCGAGCGAAAGAACGCCATCATCGAAGCTGAAAATTACTCGCTGATTCTCGTGGGCGAATTCGATGTGCTCTGGGTCTAAAGCTTCGAGAAGACCGGCGTCCTTGGCGGTGGTGGCGCCAATCCCCACGCAGTCGTAGTCCGATGGCGCTGGGGACGCTCTCGTCAAGATGATGCCGTATTTTCATCGGCATCCGTGCTTGGGGTCACGCTGATCGTGGGAAGTCGAGTAGGGCTGGATCTGCCGGCCGACAGATATTGGAGACCCGCACGGTATTTCGAACGATCCAGGTGGCCGGCAGAGCCGGCCCTTCCTTGCTCATTCGTGAGGCCGTTGCCACAATAGATTCTTTCCTATTCAGGATCAGGGTGACCGTTGCCTTCTGGCACTTCAGCTCGGCCGGACAAGATAGCAGTGACAAGAGGCGTTGCTCCCCGTTTACGTCAGGCAAAGATGCCTGACCTACATCTACCATCACTTTGCTTGAAAATATGTCTGTAGCGATTCTTTAACATCATCCTCGTCACACCAGGGACGTATAAATTCGAGCCAGTGCCTAGAGTCAGTTTCAAAACCATAAATCACTAAATGAATGGCGGGTAATTTGCGTACCAGAGTGAGTGAAAGGAGACACTCATATGGTTATTTTCCTGTCAATGTGGCCGTCACGTCGGCGGCCGAATACGACAGGGTCCAGGACGGCCCCGAATCCGTTTCTCATGATTCCCAATGGGTTCTGATTAAAGACTTGCTGCGTGATCTACCAAAATCGAAGCGTGGCGGGCGTCCACGAGTTGCGGCCAGAGCATGCCTGGAAGGCATTCTCTGGATTCTACGGAAGTAAAACCCTGATCCAGGTAGCAAGCTGAAAAGTGTAAACATTAGAAGAACAGAATCATCATCGAGGTGATCCAGCGAGTATGTAAGGTAAGCAGGAAGGTAGAAGCAAGATGCCTCGGTTGTAAAGAATGGTAAATCATTGTGATGGTATTCAAGTTTCTCGAAGTACAGATCTCGCCAATCCCAACCACAAAACGATTTCCTAATATCGTCATCCTCTTGTGAGTCATCGGAGACAATCCGATCATCGCCCGGATATCGTTGATGTGCGAAGGCAGAACGGATTTCAGCTTTTAATCGTTCAACTTGTGCTGAATGCTCATCGGACGGTTTTATTTTTAATAGCCGAGTAGCGACTGTCACATTTCTACTATAATCCCAAACGTTTGCTACAAAAAGTGATTTATTGATGATGCTTCAGGTGAAGGGGTGTTGTCATCGGTGTCACGGACTTCACGCCGAGCGTTGGTTGAGACTGCACTTAAACTCCGTCAGGTCCCGTAACCTGTCAACGACTTGCCGAGCGGCATCGGGTCTGGCCAGACAATACATGGCCCGGCACATCTCTCCACGCATGTCGTGTTTCTCGATCAAGATGCGAAGATAAATGGCGAGCGCAGAGGCCGTCGTTGCCGGGTCGCTGCCCTGCTCGACAATCCGTGCGGCTCCGGCACTCTCGAACAGGCGCGCGTTCAGAAATTGGTGGTTCCGAATTGAATTTGGATACGGCAACAAAATCGTCGGAGTCCCCGCACAGGCGAGTTCCGCCAGCGTCGTCGCGCCGGCTCGCGAAATGGCGACAGTTGTCTCGGCATACCGTTTTGTGAGATCGCTGATAAACGGAACCACCTCCGCTGTCACTCCGAACTCTACGTATCTCCGCCGGACTTGATCGCATTGCAAGCGGCCGGTTTGGTGGACGATTCTCCAGTCGCCGAGTTGTGCGCGAAGCCGCTGGACGGCGCACAACACCGCTTCGTTGACGGACGACGCTCCCTGACTTCCACCTAAAATCAGCAGCGATTCTGTTTTATTTCGATACGGTCGCTCCCTCTCCGAATCGCGGGAATGAGCGTGCAGCCGGACAATCTCTCGGCGGACAGGGTTGCCGGTCACACAAGTTTTGGCCCGAGCCGACAACCGTACATTGCACTCAGCGAACGAAAGACAAACGAGCGCTGCCCGCCCGCTCAGCCAGCGGGTGGCGCGTCCGGGAACAACGTTCTGCTCCAAAAGCAGGCTCGGAACCCCCAACGAACTGGCCGCAACGACAACCGGAACACTGACAAATCCGCCCAACCCGATGATGGCTTTCGGCTGCAACTGCTTGAGCATCATCCTGGCCATTCGACAGGCGTGCCAGTTGTGCCAGAGGAATCGGATCGGATTGCGGCGGAGCATGGTTGACGGTTCGGCGTGCAGCGTTTCGTGTTCAAAGCCGTGTTTGACGAGTATCTCAAGCTCGATCTCACGTCCCGAGCCGACGAAGACAATCCGCGACCGCGGATCGCGGGAAAGAATTTCTTCGGCGACGGCGATGCCCGGAAAAAGGTGTCCTCCGGTACCGCCTCCTGCCAGCACGTAAACCGCTCGATTTGCCACGAGGTCCCTTTCGTGTGAACTCTAACCGCGAGAAGTATTGCGAAATTGATCGAGTGAGAAAAGGGAAGTTAAGATAAGGACCGGTCCAATTGGCGACGATCGGCATGCCGCGTCGGCCGCCTGATCCTCAGGAAAATCGTTGAGCAGTCACTCAGTCGGGATCGAAACGACAGACTTTTAAGCACGGTCAAACGGAAAGGCCAGCACCTCAGCTAGCGATCCTTTGCCGAGCGCCAGCATCGCCAGTCGGTCGAAACCAAGCGCGACGCCGGCACAGGCCGGTAGACCGGCCTGTATCGCAGCGAGCAGTCGTGCAGGTTCCGGCAACGGGCGGAGTCCATGCTCTGCGCGAATCTGTGACTGTCGCCGCATCCGTTTCCGAAGTTCTTGTACGTCGGTCAATTCGTGGTATCCGTTACACAGCTCGATGCCATCGGCGTAAAGCTCGAACCGTTCCGCGACTGGTGGATCACCGTCCCGAATTCTTGCCAGCGCCGCCTGCGATGCGGGGTAGTCAAACAGAAAAACCGGCCGCTGCTGCCCCAAGTGCGGTTCCACCAACTCAGCTAGCAGTAGGTTGAGCCAGCCGTCACGGTCATCGGCTCGCAGACTCTCGGGCGGAGCAACTCCGTGTTTTCGGCCCAGCTCTGACAATGGTTTCGGACCAAGGTCCAACACCCGGATGCCGGTCCACCGTTCGAACGCCTCGTCGTAGGTCATTCGGTCGAAGGGTGGTTCGACCGCGAAGCGCCCAACCGAACCTCTGCTCTCCCGGCCACCGCTGCCGGCCTCGCGCAGTTCCGCAGCCCGCTGGAAAACAGCTCTCACCAGCTCTTCAACCACGTCCATTTGATTGTTATGTGTGTCACCGGTCCGGTACCACTCGACCATCGTGAACTCTGGGTTGTGGTATGGGCCGAACTCGCCGCGACGCAGGGCACGTGTGATCTGAAAAACCGCCGTGGCTCCGGTGACCAGCAAACGTTTCATCGCCGCTTCCGGAGACGTCTGAAGAAACAACGGGGCCTTGCCGGAATCGAAGCCGTCGACCGACTGGGACATTTCCAAAGCTGGTTCCAGAATTGCGAACGGTTCGAGATGGGCGTCGATGATTACCTCTTGCGAAAGCAGCGGGGTTTCGACCTCCCAGTAACCACCGGCGTGGAAATGGCGACGAACCTCGGCCAGCAGTTCGGCCCGTTGCTGCAACGTTTCCAGAGACGCTGACGGCAGAAAGTCGTGGGGCTGAATCGGCTCAGAATCGGGGTTCGGAATGTCGAAAGCCGGCATAATCAACTCATCGGGGTGGTCTTCGGAAATATTCGGGCAGAGCAGCCGACAGATGACATGAAACCGCAAACCGGCCTGAAAATCTGCCGACGAACCGAATGAAATTGTACGGCACCAAAAAACGCCGCAATTCAGGCCACGGCACCGCGAAGAAAAGATCCAACACCGCGGTCTTCAGGCCGCTTCCAGAGGTCATCGTCGCTCGTCTGCGGAATCCGGATCGTGGCCGGTTCGATCTCGGCCCCGTAGTCGTCCGATTCGCATAAAACTCGGCTGGAGTAGACGAGATGCAAAAAGTCGGAAAAGACGTTCCACAATTGCGGGTTGCGGTTCCAGAGATTCGAAAGGTTTTGAAAGAACGCCATCTCGTGTTTAGCGGCCACGAGATCCTGCAGCGACCCAATCGGGTCGACATCTTCGGGATCCCATTGCCGGGGACACAACTCATAAGCCGGATTATTCCGGGAGCGGCCGCGTTCGGGAACGTCATGGATGACGACCAGTTCGCCAGTATCGTTCAGTTTTGTCGGAAATGTGCGGTAGGCGGAGGGACGTTCGTGATAAATACCGCAGCGGGCCAGCCCGAGCGGATAATGTTCATCGGCCGGACACTCGACAAGAAATCGGCATTTGGTGCTGCCAGGCAAAAAGTGGCTTTCCTCGTGCATCAGACAAATGACAAACGGCGTTTCCAGCTCGTCTTTGAAGAAAAAATACGGCGCGTAATTGCGTGCGATGTCCCCTTTGTGATCAGCCCAGAGGCACACGAAGTTCCAAAACGAAAGGCCCAGTTTGCGCTCGATATGAATGATGTCGGCTCCGGTGACCGGGACCGCAAACGATCGGCAACAACCGCCGTGGCATGATTCGTACAGACCCATCGGTGATCCTCAGAGATAACCATCGGCTCGGTTCCCGCCGGCTCGATTCACGGCAGAGACGGCTACAGTTCTCGAAACGTACCGCGGCCTCAAGCCAACCGGCGCCCTGGCCGCTTCCCCATCCCTTACTATCGTGATCATCGGCACCGTCAATTCAGCCGAAATCTTATGAGCGACCGGCAGAACGGGAACCTGCGACGACGCAAATCGGCAACCAGCCGATCCCATGCCAGGCGCCATCGATGGTGAAATGTCACAAGTCATTCGGATTTCACCGGTTGCGGTCCGACGTCCAACCAGCCGATCAGAGCGGCGCCGACAGCCCGCAGAATGCTTTTACCTGGTTCCCAAGCTCGGCTTGGGAACCCTCGTCCTGCCAAGCTTTGCTTGGCTTCGGCGAAGCGGAGCCTCGCGAAAATGTGTTCCCAAGCAAGAGCTTGGGAACGAGGTGACGCCGCAGCGCCGAAGAGTGTACCCCTCTTGACTTTCTGGCTGCCTGTTCAAATAACTGCCCGGACGGCTCGTGCCAGTCGCTGCATCCCCTGTTCGATTCCCGAAGGGGATTGGACTCCGAAGCTGAGGCGCATTTGATGGCGGGGACGCTCCTCAGCCGGTCCGGCGTAGCAGAGCTCGCCCGGCACATACATCACCTGTTCGGTCTTCGTGGCCCGTTCGAACAGCGGACTCTCGAAGCCGGTTTCGACAGAGATCGGCAGCGTCATCCAAACGTATAATCCACCATGCGGATGCACCCAGTTGACCCCGGGAATGTCGGCGAAGTACCGGTCGGCGGCGGCGAGCATGGCATCTCGTTTGATTCGGTACGAGTTGCAGATCAAGCGAATGTGTTCGGCATAACGGCCCTGCCCCAGAACAGTTGCAATAAGGTGCTGGTTGAAATTCGATGAACCGAAGTCCTCGTTTCCCTTGCGGTCACAGATCGGCTCGATCAGCTCTTTGGGCAAAACACCGTATCCGACACGCAACCCCGGCGAGAAACTCTTCGAGAACGTCTGTGCCAAAATGACCGTCTCGCACGACGGATCAAAGCTCCAGACACTCGGCAGCCGGGGAACGTCGTAGCACAGTTCTCGGTAGGCGGCGTCCTCCAGCACAAAAATCCGCTGCCTCTTTGACCAGCGACGGGCAATCTCCACGACCGCGGCACGACGCTCTGACGACAGACGGAATCCGCTGGGGTTTTCATAGTCGCTGACAAGATAAATCAGCTTGACCCGCTCGAGTTCTCCCGCATCCTGCAGCCGTTGCAATTCCTTTTCGAGCGCGTCCATTTGCATGCCGTCTTCGTCGGTTGCGACCGGTACGCTCCGCGCGTCGAGACCCTGGACTGTTCCGAGAAAGACAAAATAGGTCGGCGACGCCACCAAGCAAATGTCGCCCGGATTGAGCAGCACCTGACCAACCAGCGACAGGAGTTGCTGCGATCCGTTGGTCAGGATCAGGCTGTTGGTGTCGATGCCGAGTTCCGTAGGGCAACAACCTTCCAGATTCGCCAAGTGCTCGACCAGCAGCGACCTCAGACGCTCGGCACCGGCGGTCGTTCCATACTGCAGTGCGTCGCGGGCCCGTTCGTCGTCGCCGAGCAGCACCTCAACGGCAGAGCGGGTCTCTTCGACCGGCAAGCTGTCCCGATCAACCAGACCGGCGGCGAGCGAAATGACGCCCGGGTTTTCGACCGCCTGCTGCATCAGAAAACCGATGGCCTGCTTGCGTGTCCACTCCGCCCGCCGGCTCAACCGAACCGGGACGGATGTGTGCGTGAGGCCTGAATCGACCGCCATAACTTCTCCACATGTTTGAATCAAAATCGGCTGAGCCGTTATTCATCGTCGCGTCGTGAGCGGATGTGGTCAAGACCCTCTCGGACCGGCAAGATGTTTGCAATATTCGCCAACATCCGACATGACATAAGCATAACTCAAAAAGTTCGCGATGGAATTGAACAAAAAATGTTTCACGAATTCGCGATTTCCCGCTTGCGGCATAGCGGACGGAAAAGACCTTTGGTATGTCGGCTCTTCGAATCTCACACTCTCCCCTTGCATCGTGCGGTGTTTCAGTCAGACTGGTTGATGTTGAGATCGAAACCCGATGACAGATGCCAACGCCGACCACCCATCGAGGTCGGTGCGTCTGGTTGCAACACCATGGCAATGGGACATGAAATCGTCGGACCGAATTCGACCCTCAACCGAATCAAAACTTGCCGACTCCATGAAGCCCAAACATCCCACCCAACCCGTGAGCGACCTTCCGTCTCCGCCGGCGCGGCCCGACGATGCGCACAAGGGGACCTTCGGCCGAGTGCTGATTGTGGCGGGCAGCCGCGGCATGAGCGGGGCCGCCTGTTTGGCCGGTTTGGGAGCGCTGCGGGGTGGAGCGGGACTTGTCTACATCGCCGCGCCGATCGGAATTGTCCCGATTGT
>Ga0310123_10002328_pt1 | contig 15220 bp, 13 predicted proteins | sample CB6_AW_1057_MG_FD_203505 | JGI IMG/M metagenome (GOLD analysis project Ga0310123, IMG submission 203505) | Marine microbial communities from Western Arctic Ocean, Canada - CB6_AW_1057 | ecosystem: Environmental > Aquatic > Marine > Oceanic | place: Canada: Western Arctic Ocean | collected... | reverse complement strand
CGGGCAGGACGCTTCCGAGCGCGGAGGCGGCGGACTTGAGCCTGGCCTCCGCCCCACGGACCACGCGGGCTCCCAGCTTGCCCCGGGGCTGCCCGTGCTCCCGTTCGAACCGTTCCGCCGCGGCACTGTCTCGCTCGCGCTGCACCTTGCGCCGCTGGTTTCGAGGTACGTAAGGTGCGAAGGCGTTGACGAGGAGCGAGATGCCAGTCAGTCCTCCCGCGACGAGAAAGAACTGGCCGCGTCCGAAAATCAGGGCGAGGAGCATGCCCAGCATGCCGGACAGGAGGCACTGGCCGACCGAAATCCGCTCGCTGCGGTACGGGTCGAGCCGCTCCTTCCAGTCGATGATGACCATGCCGACCAGGAGGGCCAGCAACGCGCCCGCTTGCGCACCGTGCGCCGCTGCGCCCACCGCCAGGGGCACGATTCCCAGGCCGGCGGCGAAGAGCCGGCGCGGAAAACCAGCGCTGATCTGAAAGCGGCCCGCCAGGTAGAACTCCGTCGCGAGGACGGCCGTCGTGCCGGCCGACATCACGAAGAACAGGCCGACCAGGCTCGACCAGGTCATGCCGCCGAAGAGAGCGCCGAGGAACGCGATCACCACGCCGATAAAGACCGCGCGACCGAGTCGTTGCGTCTGGTCGAGCGGGTCGTAAGCTTCCGCCTCGGCGTGACTCATCTTCTGCGACGCCTTCCAGCCGGAACTCTTTTCCTCCGCGCCGGCCGGGTGAGCGGCAGGGTCGACGGGCGACTCCGGCGAGGCGGACGCAGCCTCGGGAGGCCCGCGCACGGCTTCTTCCGAGCGTGGCAGCGGCGGTGGCGCCTGCGGCGGTACCGCGTGCCCCGTTGCGGCGTGTTCGATACCGATGTTCGCGGCCGCGACCGAAAGGCTCGCGGGGTTGAAGGAATCGACGACCCGGCTGACCTGTTCGTCGCGGAGGATTTCCTTCACCATCTCCTCGGTCGTCGCGAAACGGTCCTCCGGTTTCTTCTCCAACGCTCGGGCGATCACCGCAGAGAAAGGTTCGGGGATTCCGTCCAGGTCCGGCTTCGCCGTCAGGTGCTTCATGAGGATCTCGCCGAAGCTGTCGCCCGTGAAAGGCACACGCCCTGTCAGGAGCTCGTAAAAGATGACGCCGAGCGCGTAGATATCGATCCCACGGTTGTAGATCCCGGAACCGATCTCGGGAGCCATGTAGTGGACGGTGCCAACGCTCATCGTCTGTCCGCTCTGCCGGGAGACGCTGATGTATTTCGAGAGGCCGTAATCCCCTATCTTGACGTAGCCGTCCTCGTAGAACACGTTCTCGGGTTTGAGGTCGCGGTGGACGATGCCGCGGTCGTGAAGGTACGCGAGTCCCTTCGCTTGCTTACACAAGAGGTAGGTGGCCTTTTGCTCGCCGACGCCGTCCGGGTGTTCGCGCAGGATGTCGCGGAGAGAAGGGCCGCTGATGTACTCCATGATGACGAACGGAGTGCCGTCTTCGCCGCTGCGGACGTCGAAAATGGAGACGAGGTGGGGGCTCTTGAGGTTGATGCAGTGGCGGACGCCGCGGAGCTCGATCTCGTGGTTCTGCACGAGCGCTTTGAGGGCGACCTCACGGCCACCGCCACTGACCGCGTAGTAGACTTCACCAAAGCCACCCTGTCCCACGCCACGCTGGATCGTGTATCCCTCGAGTGGCCGGTCACCGTGGCGGTAGCGAAACGTCATGTCGTGTCCCCCTGTCTGTTCACAGCCGTCAAGGTAAAGGTCAGCTGGCCCGCTTCGACGTGAGCTCCGAGGGGTATCGATGCATCGTTTTGGTGGATTTTTCCGTCGACCACGATAGGCACGGGTGATCGGCAGCGAAAGGCGTTCTTTTCGCAGCTCAGTATAACCCGTTGGTCGAGTTTCGGGACGTCGATGTGACAGCCGCTTCCCTCTCCGAAGATCAGATGTCCGTCGAGAAGGATCACCGTGTGCACGTCGCCCGAGAGCCGCAGGCCGGTGCCGAGCTTCAGGAGGGCGGTCGTGCTGAGGCTCGTGGGCAACCGGAAACTCAGACCGCTCCGCGATCCGAGGACGATCTCGTCGCCGTCGGCGAGCAGATGACGCTCGACGGGGTGCTCCGCGATCGACACAGCGCCTCGAGCGACTGCAAAGTAGTCGTGATCGACGCGCAGGATCTGGGCGTGGACCCCCTCGAGGTCCGCCGCTAGCTCGATATCGGGCGCCAGGGAGGAGCCGAGTCGTCCGATGCTGGTACTGTCGGACCTCAAAAGGAGGTAACTGCCGACTCCGTCCACCCAGAGAAGAAAACGGCCGTCTTCGCGGTTAGCCTCGGCGACGGGGCTGCCGGCGGACGCATCGGAGGCGGCTCGTCGTGCCGCCGTCACATCTTCGGGCGCCGCCGCGCTTGCCGGTGTGACAGCGGGTGTCTCCCGGGAGGCGAAACCCGACGCGAACTCGCCGAGAGGGCCCGACCGCAGGTCGCGGAGCGCTTCGTCGAGGATCTTCATCTGTTTCTCGCCGAGCGCTATCCAGCGGGCGTCCGGCAGAATCCTCGCGAGTCGTCTGAGGTACACGCGGCCGCCGGCCCAGTCCCGTCGGGCCGTGGCCCCAGCGACCTTGTCGCAGAGACTCAACGTGTCGCGCCACTCGCTCAGCGCGTCGGACGTTGCGGTTCCGTCGCACCCCCGCAGGATGCGACGCGCGCGCTCGATCTCCCCTTGGTTGAGGGCGGCAGAGACCGCGGCCCCCGCCTGCTGAATGATCCGGTCCGACAAGCGACGGGTTTCGGGGTCCTCGGCGGCCACAGACACGACGGCCCGAAAGGCCTCGAGGGCCCTTTCCACGTCCCCGTCTTTCAGACAGCTCTCGACGCGTGCCTGCGCCTCTCGCGCTTCCTCGCGCAGCCGCTGGACCCGCCGGCGGAGGTCGCCGGCTTTCTCGGAGTCCTCGGCGACGTCTCGCAGCCGCTCGGAACCGGCGTCGAGGCGTCCCTCGTCGAGGTGTCGCCGGGCGGAATTCGCAGCTCGGTGCTCGGCGTTCTCTTCCATTCGCACTCTCTCCAACACTCCGAGAACGTCCTGCCGCACGGTAGCGGTTTCGGGTCGGTTGCCTCCGGCCTCCTGGGCGCGTTCGACGTCAGCCAGAGCATCTTCGGGACGTCCGGCGCCGAGGTGCTCGCGAGCCCGTTCGAGAAGGGGACGAACCATCTTCTCGAGTAGGACCTGACACTCCCGGTAGTCGCGCAGCTTTTTGTCCTGGGCGATGTCAAAAGCCTCGTCGAGACGCCCGTCCTTGAGCGCGTTGCGAGCTTTCTGAAGACGTACGAGCTTTGGCAGGTCCCACATTAGCAATCAGCGTTCAGCGTTCAGCGGATCGTATCAGCTTTGGGGAGTCACCGAGCCGCTGCAAGGAATTTTCCGCGACGGATCGTTGACGGATCGTTGACGGAGGGCGTCAGCGCTGTTCAGAAGGACGAATCGGCGACCGGCTCGAACGACCCGACGGGCTCGAAGTGCGCGTCGATGCTCTCGAGGAGAGGCTGCTCCTCGACCGTGTCCACCGGGATGTTCTCGACGAAGCGCGACTCGTGAGCCAGTACTCTCTGGGCGACTGCCAGGCGCGTACGCAGGTCGCCGAGCAGACTGTTCAGCTGTGACAGCTTCGAGTCGTCGAGATCCATGTCGCTCGTCGCTGATTCCGCCTGGACGAGGCGGAACTGACCTTCCAGGGCCTCGATCTGGGCGGCCAGCTCGAGGCGCGCCACGCGCATCTTGTCGAGCTTCTTCCTGGCGGCGTCGAGGGAGCGGTTGCGGTTCTCGAGGAGCTTCACTTTGCTCGAAAGCAAAAACTCGGCGGTGCGGAAGTGTTCGAAGCGCCGACCGAGTTCCTCAACCACCTGGTCGCGACTGTAGTCCCTGCCCTTGAAGTTGTAGGAGACCTTCTGTTCATCGAGGGAGGCGCGCAGGGCCTGGATGCGGGAGCGTTCTCCGTCGACGGACTCATTTTCCCTCGACAGTTCCTTCTCGAGCGTGGCGATCTCGACCTCCTCGTGGGCGATCAATTTGATGTTGGCGTGCATCTGCGGTACCAGATCCTCGAGCAGCAGGCGAGCCCGCTTGATCTGGAACTCGAAAGGCACCGATTCCTGAAGGGAGTTCTGGATGATCCTCCCCGAACTGGACACGTAGCTGTAGACGTCTTTCCCGAAGACAAAGAATCCGAGGGCGCTGAGCGCTGCCAGACCGACAACCGATCGTTTGATCCACTTCCACACGCACATGGGTTCCATCCTTAGTATCGCGAACAACTTCTGGTGGGGGCGGGCTCCGGTGCCTACCGCCTCGAATAGATCTTAGTCGCGCTCGCGAGAGGAGGATTTCAGAGAAATGAAGCCGTTCTCGGGTGTGCTTCGGCTAATCCCCCCGCACACTCGCCTTCTGGGTCGGCACCTTCTCCCCGTCCTCGTAGTGGAAGAAGCCGGCGGCGGAGTCGGCGTTGACCAGCACCGACGTGATCTCGGCGAGCTCGAGGTCGCTCGTCAGAGGGTCGAGCTGGATCGACACGCGACGGGCGTCGATCCACCGGAAGCGCTCGACGTGTTTTTCGTAGTATGCGGCGGAGAGGGCCGTGTCGTTGAAACGCAGGTTCGCGGCGTTTGTGTTCCGTACCGCTCGGGGAAAGCGGATCTCCAGACGGGGGCCTTCGGGATACTGGACGACGTAGGCATCGACTCGTCCTGCCTTCGAGAAGAGTTCCCCCAACGGTGGATAGGCCGCCAGGGCCAGGAACGGCAGGGCACCGAAGAAACTCAAGAGAGCGACGGGGAAAGCGATCCAGGGAAGGACCCCGCCGTGGTCGCCCCGGCGCTCGACGATTTCCCAGGCTCCGGAGGCGATCAGGATGAGGACCGCGGCCGCTCCGAGATAGAACAACAGCCGCGATTCGGCAAGGCCGAGCGCCAGCAAAATGAGGCTGATGGCGGCCGTCAGGCAAAAGAGTGATAGAAGGATCTTCGGGACGATGCGCCGTGGAGCGTCGGGCGTGCTCATGGAGATATTCTATCAGCCCGACCGGCCGCGTGGCCAACCGATGTTGCGAGTCCGAATTGCCGGGGCCGGATTACGCCGACGGCGTTCGGATCACCCCTCGCTGATCCACTTCATGTTCCAGCGGCCCGTGAAGGATGTGTTCTCCTCGAAGCGGTGCCGCAGCAAGAATCGCAGCCCGCTGATGGTCTCAGGGTCACGGACTATGCCGTCGAACCGGAAGATGTAGAAGTGGTCCGTGCCATTGATCCGGATCTTTCTGGTGTTGACTGACTTTCCCGTCCCAAAGACGTCGCCGTAGAGCGGCGACAAGTCGCTCTCGGTTCGCTGAATCTCGACCACCTCACCGTCGCCGTCGCTCTTCCAGTCGATGGCGAGTTTCACACGCTGCTTGGGATGGACAACAGGACTCTTGGTCCAGTAGTCCTCGACGTCGTCGAGCGACAGCTCCCAGACGCCCTCACGGAGAGAATGTGACGCGCAGCCACTCAGGATTCCCAAGAAGAGCGTCGCGGACAGGGCCGGTAACACGGCTTTCAATTTCATGGGTTGAATTCCTCCCAGAACGTAGCTATCGGGGCTCCAAGAAAGTTTCTGGAGGTTTCTGTTGTCGCTTACCGGTGGCAGGTTAGCATGAGGATCTCACTTGTATGTTCCCGGAGCGGCTGAGATTCGGGAGATTTTTCCTGTTTCTCTCTTTTTCAGGGGGCTTTCGCAAAGCCCCCTCGCCGCCGTGGCGAAGCCCCGACGGCTTCACCCCAATGAGCTGGTTCTTTTTCAGCCCAATGAGCTCGCCTTCGGCTCGGTTTTTTTTCAGGGGGCTTTCGCAAAGCCCCCTCGCCGCCGTGGCGAAGCCCCGACGGCTTCACCCCAATGAGTTCGCCTTCGGCTTGTAAAGCAGGTTCTCGAGGAATGAGTCTGAAGCAGAGAATGGAAGCGGCCGCCGAGGCCGTAAGTGGGGCTGGTGAGCTCACGCTCGAATACTTCCAGAAGGGCGTCGAGGTCGAGACGAAGGCGGACCTCTCTCCCGTGACCGTCGCGGACCGCGAGGCCGAAAATTTCCTCGTGGAGTTCCTCGCGAGCAGGTTTCCCGGGGACGGATTCCTCGGCGAGGAGCTCGGCGAACGACCCGGAAGCTCGGGTTTTCGCTGGGTGATCGATCCGATTGACGGCACGAAGGCGTTCGTCCACGGCGTGCCCCTCTTCGGTGTCCTGGTGGGGCTCGAAGACCCGGATCGGGAAGCGGTCGCCGGGGCGATCTGTCTTCCGGCCCTCGGTGAATCGATCATTGCGGCGAAGGGGGAGGGCTGCTTCTGGAACGGTCACCGGACAAAGGTGTCGGGGGTCGCGGCGCTCTCCGCAGCGTTCGTGGTCTACGGGGAAGAGGAATGCTTCGACAGCGAGAATACCGTCGAGATGCGCAAGCGACTGCATCAGTCGGCACTTCTCGTTCGGGGTTTGGGCGACTGCTACGGTCACATGCTCGTGGCGACTGGCCGAGCTGAAGCGATGCTGGATCCGATCGTCTCGGACTGGGATTCGGTCGCGGTCTGTCCCATCGTCGAGGAGGCCGGCGGGATTTTCACTGACTGGGCAGGCCACCGGACGGCCACGGGCAAGAGCGCGATATCGACCAACGCCGGAATCGGCGCAGAAATACGCGCGCTCGTCGCGGAATTCTCCTGACCTTGCTACTCCCCCTGAGCGCACTGGTGCTGGTTTTCTGGATCCTGGTCGTCGCCGACCGCAAGCGCTGGTGGCCCTCCGGGGAAAGTCTGCGTTCCGAGCACGAGTCCTCGCGCTCGCGGCCGACGCCGCTCGACACAGTAGTGGCGGTACCCGCGCGCAACGAAGAAGAGGTGATCGGAGAGTGTCTGCCCTCTCTTCTCGCTCAGTCGGGGGACTTCCTGCGGTTGATTTACGTGGACGACCGCTCGGAGGACCGCACCGGAAGCCTTGCCAGGGAACTGGTCAGCGTTTCGGGACGCGACGCTCAAGTCGAGATCGTCGAGGGTGAGGGGCCACCGCCGGGGTGGTCGGGCAAACTCTACGCTCTGCAACAGGCGGTCTCCCTGGCTTGCGCGGCGCCGTGGGCAGACGAGGTCCGTTGGTTTCTCTTCACGGACGCGGACATCTATCACCCGCCGTGCTCGGTACGTTCCCTCCGCGCGAAGGCGGACGAAGGCGGATTCGACCTGGTTTCCGTGATGGTCCGGCTGAGGACGGCGAGCTTCTGGGAGAGACTCCTGATTCCCCCCTTCGTCTACTTCTTCCAGCTCCTCTACCCGTTTCGTCGAGTCTCCGACCCTGCGTCCCGGATCGCCGCGGCGGCGGGAGGTTGCGTCTTGATCTCGAGGCGGCTTCTCGAGGAGCTCGGAGGTCTGGAGTCGATACGCGGTGCCGTGATCGACGATGTGACGTTGGCTCGCAGGGCCAAGGATTTCGGTGGGCGGCTATGGCTCGGGACCTCTCCAGCGACGGAATCGCGTCGACCGTACGACGGCCTCCGTGACATAGCGCACATGGTCTCGCGGACCGCGTTCACCCAGCTTCGCTACAGCTACTCGCTGCTCTTCCTCTGCCTGGTGTCGCTGGCGATTTTCCTGGTCTCCCCACCGATTCTGTGCATCTTTGCGCTCCGGACGTGCGACTGGGCGACGCTTCTCGCGGCCGGTGGGGCGTGGGGAATCCAGACGGTGACCCTCTATCCCGTTGTCCGCCATCAGGGCGTTCCCTGGTTTTACGCCGCGACTCTACCCCTGGCGAGCGCCTTCTACCTCTGGATGACGGCCCTTTCCGCGTGGAACCATCGACGCGGGAGGGGGACGCGTTGGAAGGGAAGGGAACTGGATACGACGTGAGCGGTCACTCCGTCGGTTCCGATTCTTTCTTTCTCTGGCACTCGATGCAGAGACCGGCGAAAGGCAGAGCGTCCAGACGGACACGGGGGATCGGCTCTTCGCACGCCGCGCAGATGCCGTAAGTGCCCAAGTCGATCTTCTCGAGCGCAGCGTCGATCTGCGCGACGGTCAGCTCCTCGATGCCCATGATCTCGCAGAGCGAATCCACCTCCAGCGTATCCGACGCCAGCTCCTCCAGATCCGCCAGGTGGTGTTTGTCCGAAGGGTCGCTGAGAGTGCGCAGCTGAGTTTGCTGGGCGTCCGTCAGCGATTCACGTTTTGAGAGCAGGGCGGCGCGAACTTGCTCCAGTTCGGAGGGAGAGAGAACCTCGGTGTCGGTATCGTTGTCGCTCGTGTCCTTGGACTTGCTCATTACGTCCTATCGATTTTAGGAACCAAACGGGGTGACTGCAGGTTGGAAAAAACATTCCGTGGGCGGACGACTCCTTACCCAACATGTTAAGATGCGGCCCCGGCTTTTTCGAACCCGATTCCCGGACGGATACGGATACAGGCACCGATACAGACACAGCGACGGATTACGGGGCCTTGTGCCGCTCGATGGTGGCGGCGCGCCGTTTTCCGCCTGAATTTTCGGTTTTTGTCACAAATCCAAGCACGCAAATGAAGAGTGATTTCCGGTCGAGACCTGACGGTGATTCGACAGACGCTTTCCTTCCCTGGAATCGGGGATCTCCTCTGGCCGCACGTATGCGTCCCAGAAACCTGCACGAATTCATCGGTCAAAAGCACATTCTCGGTGAAGGCAAACTTTTGCGCCGCGCGATCGAGGCGGACCGCATCAGCTCGCTCATCCTGTTCGGACCACCAGGAAGCGGCAAGACGACGCTCGCCCGAGTCATCGCAGGCGTCACCCGCGCGGAGTTTGAGACGGTCAACGCCGTGTTGGCCGGTGTAAAGGACCTGCGGGAGGTCGTCGCGCGGGCGAAGGAGCGCCTCGAGGGAGATGTTGTCGGCGGGGCGCCTTGTCGCACGACGTTGTTCGTCGACGAGGTACACCGCTTCAACAAAGCGCAACAGGACGCGCTTCTGCCGCATGTCGAGAACGGTACGATCACGTTTATCGGAGCGACGACCGAGAATCCCTACTTCGAGGTCAACAAGGCCCTCGTCAGCCGGTCCCGCGTGTTTGAGTTGAAGCATCTGGAAGAAGACGACCTGCGGTCGATCCTCGAGGCGGCGCTGGCGGACGAGGAGCGAGGCTACGGCAAACGGAGCGTCCAGGTCGACTCCAGCGCGGCGAACCACATTGTTGGACTCGCTAGCGGCGACGCGCGCAACGTCCTCAACGCTCTCGAGCTCGCCGTGGAGACGACTCCTCCGCGAGAGGACGGCGTGGTTTTCATCGATAGCCACGTCGCGGAAGAGTCGATTCAGCAGAGAGCGCTCCTCTACGACAAAGACGGAGACGTGCACTACGACACGATCAGCGCCTTTATCAAGAGCCTTCGTGGGTCGGATCCGGACGCGGCCCTCTTCTGGATGGCGAAGATGATCCGGGCCGGCGAGGGCCCGCGTTTCGTCGCGCGCCGTATGGTGATCTTTGCGAGCGAAGATATCGGAATGGCCGATCCCATGTCCCTGGTCGTCGCCTCCACTGCGGCGCAGGCAGTGGAATACGTCGGATTGCCGGAATGTCAGTTCAACCTCGCGCAGGCGTGCATCCACCTCGCCGTGGCTCCAAAGTCCAACAGCACCATGGGATACTTCGAAGCAGTCCGCGCGGTGGAGCAAGGGGCTTCCGACGAAGTTCCGAATCATCTCAAGGACACATCGCGCGATAAGAAGGGGCTCGGCCACGGCAAGGGCTACCGCTACCCCCACGCGTTCAGGGACCACTGGGTTGCCCAGCAATACTTGCCAGACGCGATGCAGGGGCAATACTTCTATAAGCCCGGAGATTTGGGGTTCGAACGCCAGATAAAGGAAAGACTCGAGAGCCGGCGCCCCACGAAACGGACCGAGCGTCCGTAGCGGCGGGTACCGAAACCAGTACCATTCTGCCATCAGAAAGGACGTCGCATGCTGATCAAGAAGGCAGCGGTCATCGGAGCGGGAACGATGGGGGCGGGCATTGCGGGGCAGCTGGCGAACGCCGGGGTGCGCTGCCTCCTTCTCGACATCGTGCCTCCGGGTCTCGCGGAGGGAGAAACCGACCCGAAGGCCCGTTCCAGGTTCGCTCTCGAAGCCGTCAAGCGGGGGGCGAAAACCAAGATGTTCCTGAGCACCGCCGATGCGTCCCTCGTCGAGGTGGGGAACATCGAGGACGACCTCGAGAAGATCCGGGATTGCGACTGGATCGTAGAAGTGGTGACCGAAAACCTCGAAGTGAAGAAGGATCTCTACTCGAAGATCGCCAAGTATCGCCGTCCCGGAACGATCGTTTCGTCGAACACGTCGGGGCTGTCGCTCCACCTGCTCGTCGAAGGGCTCGATGAGGACTTTCGCCGGCATTTCATGATAACGCACTTCTTCAACCCGCCGAGGTACATGTATCTCCTCGAATTGGTGCGCGGTCAAGACACTCTTCCCGAAGTCTACGAGACGATCGAGCGCTTCGCCGACGTCCGACTCGGAAAGGGCGTCGTCGAATGCAAGGACACGCCGAACTTCATCGGCAATCGTATCGGAGTGTTCAACATGGCGACGTGCTGCCAGCAGCTGCTGGACGTGGGCCTGACGGTCGACGAAGTCGACGCGATCACCGGACCGGCTCTGGGCCGGCCGCGGTCGGCGTCGTTTCGTCTACAAGACTTGGTGGGCATCGACGTCTCCGTCATGGTGATGGAGAATGTAAAGAATCTGGTGCCGGACGATGAGAGCGTCAAAATGTTCACGCCGGCCGGTTTCCTGAAGCGTCTGGTCGAGGAGGGGCGGCTCGGACGGAAGTCGGGCGCTGGCTTCTACAAGAAGGTCGGCAAGGACATTCTCGTCCTCGACCTCGATACCTTCGAGTACCGACCGCAGAAGAAGGTCGAGTTCGACTCGCTCACCAGAGCGAAGCAAGGCAAGACGACCGCCGAGCGCATCCAGCGACTCGTCGCAGGTGACGATCGCGCCGCCGAGTACGCGTGGCGCAATGTTTCCGAGACACTCATCTACAGCGCGCGTCGAGTGCCCGAGATATCCGACGACATCGTCTCGGTCGATCGAGCGATCCGCTGGGGTTTCAACTGGGATCTGGGACCGTTCGAGATCTGGGACGCCCTCGGCGTCCGGGAGACGGCGGAGCGCATGGCCAAAGATGGCCACGAAGTCCCTCCGTTGGTCGAGAAGCTCCTGTCGTCGGGCAATGACAGCTTTTACGGCTCCGTTGGAGCTGGGAAGGACCACCGGCGTGTCGTCTTTAGCCCCCTGACCCTCCAGCAGGAAGAAGAGCCGGCCCGGCCGGGTGTGATCCTTCTCGACGACAGCCGGCACCGAGATGCGCCGCTCCGGTCGAACGCCGCCGCCAGCCTCTGGGATGTCGGCGACGGTGTGCTCTGTCTCGAGTTTCACACGAAGATGAACAGCATCGCGGTAGAGACTCTCCAGGCGGTCCAGGAGGCCGTCGACGAGGTGGAAGGGGGCGACTACGCGGGATTGGTCATCGGCAATCAGGCGCCGAATTTCTCCGCCGGGGCGAACCTGGTGCTTCTGTCCGCGCTTGCCAAGGAGAAGAAGTGGGACGACATCGCGGAGTTGATTCGATCCTTCCACCGCACCGTCCTGCGAACGCGCTACTCGACGAAACCCGTCGCCGCCGCCGTTCACGGCCTGACACTCGGCGGTGGCTGCGAGATCCCCCTCGGCTGTTGTCACGTCCAGGCCGCGGCGGAGACCTACATGGGACTTGTGGAACTCGGCGTCGGGCTGATTCCTGCCGGAGGAGGGACTCGCGAGATGGCGTGTCGAGCGTCGGAATCGGTCCCGTCGGGAGTCGCCGCTGACTTCCTTCCGTTTCTCAAGCGATCGTTCGAGTTGATGGGCCAGGCGAAGTTCTCATCGAGTGCCGCCGAGGCCAGAGACTTCGGGTATCTGACCGCGGTGGACCGCATCAGCATGAACCGAGACCGCGCCCTCGCGGATGCGAAACGCGCGGTCCGGACTCTTGCGGAGAGTGGCTATCGACCGCCGCGTCCGCGGTCGGCTGTGCGCGTCGCCGGTGGGCCGGGCGTCGCCGAATTCAGGGTCCTGCTCCACCAGTACCGCGAAGCGGGCTACGCCAGCGATTACGACGTCTTCCTCGCTGGCAAGCTCGCCTACGTGCTCTGTGGGGGCGAGATCGACCGCGAGAACACGGTCACGGAGGAGTACCTTCTCGACCTCGAAAGGGAAGTATTTCTCAGCCTCTGCGGCGAGACGAAGACGATAGAACGTATCGATTACACTCTGAAGACCGGGAAACCATTGAGGAATTAGTCATGACCGAAGCCGTCCTCGTCAGCGGTGCCCGCACGGCCATGGGCAAGGGAAAGAAGGGAGGTCTTCGGACCACCCGACCGGACGACCTGGCGGCCACTGTGATCCGAGCGGCGGTGGCCAGGGCGCCGGGGATCGCGCCAGAAGATGTCGACGACGTGCTCATCGGCTGTGCCATCCCTGAAGGAGAGCAGGGGATGAACATGGCACGGATTGCCAGCCTCGAGGCCGGCCTGCCCGTGACGACTCCTGCCGCCACCATCAACCGGTTCTGTTCGTCCGGTCTCCAGACCATCGCCATGGGCGTCGACGAGATCCGTTCCGGGCGAGCCGACGTGGTCGTCGCTGGAGGGGCGGAGAGCATGAGTCGCGTGGCAATGTTCGCGCTCACCTACGCCAATCCCGGTCTGGCCGAGGAGTGGCCTGACGTCTATCTCGGAATGGGACTGACCGCGGAGAATCTGGCGAAGAAGTACGGAATCGGCAGGGAAGAGTCGGACCAGTTCGCGCTGGAAAGTCATCAGAAGGCACTCAAGGCGATCGACGAGGGGAAATTCCGGGAGGAGATCACCCCGCAGACGGTCGAGTTTAAGGGACCCGGAGAAAACGGTACGACGACGACACAGAGGGTCGAGTTCACGGTCGATGAGTGCCCGCGTCGCGATACGAGCCTGGAGGGTCTCGGCAAGCTGAGGCCGGTGTTCGCCCAGGGCGGCACGGTGACCGCCGGCAACGCGTCCCAGATGAGTGACGGCGCCGCGGCGGTCGTGCTCACCAGCGGCGAGCGGGCCGAGAAGCTGGGCTTGAAGCCTCGCGCCGTCCTGCGGGCCTACGCGGTCGTCGGGGTGCCGCCGGAGATCATGGGCATCGGTCCGGTGGAGGCGGTGCCGAGAGCTCTCCGTCAGGCGGGCCTGAAGCTCGATGACATCGATCTCATCGAACTCAACGAGGCCTTTGCCGTCCAGGCTCTGAGCGTCATCAAAGAACTCGATTTGCCCCGTGAGAAAGTGAACGTCAACGGCGGTGCCGTGGCCCTCGGCCACCCCCTCGGCTGCACGGGAGCGAGGCTCACCCTGTCCGCGCTCCACGAGCTCGAACGACGGGCCGGCCGCTACGCGCTCATCACCATGTGCGTCGGCGGAGGGATGGGCGCCGCGGGGATTATCGAGCGGGTCTGATAGAGGACGGAATGCGACGACCTCGCGAGACCGTCCGATATCGTCGAGTGCGAGGGACCTCGCGTCGGGCTCGATTCGTGGATTCGTGGATTCGTGAAACGTGACTGCGTGCTCCTCGACAAAAGCGGGGGAATCGCCACCGAAAAATTCTCAGGACCCGGTAAAGATCGAGACGCGTTTTGCCCGACCAACGGAACAAGCAACCTCCTCGTGTAACCCGAGAACAACTGGACCGACCTATGAACCGCCCGACACGCCGTCTGACCCTGTGGATTCTGGGGCTCGCCGTCCTGTGCACGTCCTGTAGCGTGACGCCGCCCCAGGAGATCAACAAGAAATATCGTTCGATACTCGAGCAGCGTCGAATTCAGTACAAGATCAAGGACGGGGACACCATCACGATACGGATCTACCAGCACACCGGGGATCTCGACGAACAGACGCTCCTCGTGCTCCCCGACGGCCGCACGGATCCCTACTTCATGCCCAACTATCGCGTCTTGGGAAAGACGATCCCCGAACTCGAAGCCGACCTCAAGTCGCTCGTTGGACCGGAGGCGCCGGAAAACGCCGAGGTAAGTATCTTCGTGACACCGAGAGGAGAGCTCGTCTACCTCTACGGTGAGTTCGGGACCGCATTCCCCGCGCCGGTTCCGTTGCGGCCTGATATGACCCTGCAGGACGCGCTCGCCCTCGGTCACGGGGTGCGCGTCACTGCAGATACCGACTACTGCCTCCTGCGACGGCCATTCGGCAACCTGCCAGGGTATCCGGACAGGTTCCGGGTCGATCTCAACGATTTCTCCGAGGAGATCATCCTGCTCCCGAACGACCAGCTCCACCTGGGCCGCACTGCGCTGGCGACGGCCATCATCTACCTGCGTGAATACGTCTTCGGAGTCGTTCCGTCACAGGTCTACGGATCGGCCGTCTTCGCAGCGTTATAGAAAGAACTTTCTCCAGAACAACTTCGACCAAAGCGGCGTCTGCTGGCGGTTCAGGACGACTCCCGAAATCCTCGCGCCGGCGGCTGCGGCCACGCTCTTCGATTGCTCGAGGTCGGCCACCGACGTCTTGCCGGCCGATGCGATCACGTAAAGTTGGTCTGCCGAGGGGGCCAAGTAGAGGCTTGACGTCCCTTTGAGCAGGGGCGGCATGTCGACGATCGTAAAAGCGTAGTGTTGCCGCAAATGCTCGAGGAATCCACCCAGTTGTCGGTCGGAGAAGAACGTCGAATCAGGCCGCACCCCGCTGTGGTTCAGGACGTGGACGTTCGGATGGAGGTCGTTCACGTAGCCGTCGACTTTGTAGGTGCCCTTCTCGATGGTCACCGAATCCTCGGAAAGGTTCAGCAGGCTGGAAAGGGTTCTGAAGCGCTCGGGGTTGAAGTTGCCGTCGAGTAACGCCACTTTGTGGTGTGGAGAGCTCCCGAGCGACAGGGCGAGCATCAGTGACAGGAAGCTGACGCCCTCTCCACCCTCCACGCCCGTCAAAACCGCCACGGTGCCTTTGCCGTCCCGTTGATTCGCGAGCGCCGATAGAGTGACGCTGTCGCGGAACCGATGGATCGTTTCGAGAAGCGTCTCGTCGGATCACGCCCGACGCAGAAACCGGACGAGTCTCCGTTCTCTGCGGTCCCCGGAACGCATTTCCCGTCGGCCGTGGATCAGGTGGTTCAGA
>Ga0310123_10002327_pt1 | contig 15221 bp, 13 predicted proteins | sample CB6_AW_1057_MG_FD_203505 | JGI IMG/M metagenome (GOLD analysis project Ga0310123, IMG submission 203505) | Marine microbial communities from Western Arctic Ocean, Canada - CB6_AW_1057 | ecosystem: Environmental > Aquatic > Marine > Oceanic | place: Canada: Western Arctic Ocean | collected... | reverse complement strand
TTTGCCGCCCAGATCGGTATGCGACAGGATATCTTTTGTGTCTTGATGGACCACCAACCCAAAGCGGCTGCCGGCGTAAGGAATGCTCCACGCTAACTCGTGCGAAGGACCGGAACCATGCGGCTGACCGATGACGATCCCACAACGATGAGCGCTCACAGAATTCCACGAACAGGCAGCGCTGGTGCACCAATGAAATTCGATCCCACGGCCGAGCGCACGAGCGACTAGTTGTGCGACGGCCACATCAAGCCCTTGAGGCGAACCGTCTGCCGCACGACTGGTGCGCGGCATTGCGTCCGGAACGGCACACACAACCAAATGGTTTTGATCGGATTCGTTGCACCGCGCCAGTGTTGGAAACGTCGCGATGCTGACAATGATCAGAATAATCCAGGACTGTGGCATATTTTGGCCGTCCTCAATTTCCTCCTTTACGGGCATCTATATGTGCATCAACGTCGCACGTTGCCTTGGGCAGACTGAATGTTAGCCGTTCAGGACATGCGACGGAGGAACGTCGACACACGTGCTACGGCAAGGCGAACACGAATAGGGTGTTTCCCTTACGGGCATCTCGCAACCACGGTGCTCCATCGCCAGCGAAACCAGCCGTCCAACCACCCCAACCCACGCAGACGGCGAGGTACTGCTTGCCGTCCAGCACGTAGGTGATGGGCGACGCATGATGTCCCGAACCGCACTGAAAATGCCACAGGTCGTCACCTGTCTGGGCATCGTAGGCGGTCAGGAACCCTTCGGCATCACCAGTGAAGACCAATTCACCGGCTGTGGCCAGCACACCGGCGACCATGGGCGAGCGGGTTTTGACCTCCCACTTCGTATCACCACTGACCACATCAATCGCCTTCAAGGCGCCAGACGCCTCACCATCAATCAACGTCAGTGAACTGCCCCAGTAAGGTTGCCCCTTGATGAAGAACGCCTTGCCGGACGTGAACTTGGCACAATTGTTGATCACCGGCACATACGCGAAACCAGTACCGGGATGATAGGCCATCGGGTTCCATTCCTTGCCGCCGGCAGCACCTGGACAGACACGCACGCCTTCCTCTGTTGGCATTGCAGCGGGACTAACAAAAGGCCGACCCGTCTTGGGATCAAGTCCGTCAACGCCCTTACTTCGGTCAGTCCAAGTGACCTCGCAGAACGGCTTGCCGTAGATAAATTCGCCATTCTCGCGGTTCAAGCAGTAGAAATAGCCATTGCGGTGGGCCTGGATTAGTGCTTTTACCGGCTTGCCCTCTTTCTCAATATCGACCAACACAGGCGTGTTCACACCATCGTAGTCCCAAACATCGTGAGGACTGTTTTGGAAGTGCCATTTATAGGCACCGTCGTCCGGGTTCAGAGCAACAATCGCGCAGGTGTAAAGATTGTCGCCCTTGCGAACTTCGCCGTTGAAGTCGGGCGAGGGATTGCCAATGCCCCAGTACAACGTGTTCAATTCAGGATCATACGTTCCGGTAACCCACGCCGATCCGCCTCCGGTTAGCCATGACTTACCTTCCCAGGTCTTCAACGCACTCTGCGCATGTTGCTTGTTGTCCTCAGCCGCGGGCACCGTATAGAAACGCCATTCGCGCTTGCCTGTTTCCGCATTGTAGGCGTCAATGAATCCGCGAATGCCATATTCCGCACCACTGATACCAATAATCACCTTCCCCTTGACGATCAATGGGGCCACAGTGGCACTGTACGCCATCTTGTAGATATCTTTTTCTTCTTGGCCGTTTGCGCCATGTGCCGTGATCGCCTCGTCCCAAATCTCCTCACCGGTGTTCTTGTCTAGGCACACAAGATGGGCATCGAGCGTGGACATGTACAGCCGATCACCGAGCACTGCAAACCCGCGATTCACTGCGTCACAGCAAAGAGCGAGATTGTCCGGCAACGATTTTTCGTAATGCCAAAGCTGCGACCCAGTCTTGCAGTCGATCGCATAGGCACGGTTCCACGGCGTCGTGATATACATGATGCCGTCAATGACCAACGGAGTGCATTCAAAGCCGTCCAATACACCGGTTTGAAATGTCCAGACCGGTTGCAGCCTCGAAACGTTTTTCTTGTTGATCTGTTTCAGTCCGCTGTAACGTTGGCTGTCGTAGGTGCGGCCGTACATCAGCCAATTGCCGTCGTTATCCTGAGCCGACAATAGGTCGATTTCATCGACCGGCCCGACGAAATCGACCTGTTGTCCGTAACAGGTCGCATTGATCAACATCACTACGAACCAGAGGCAGATGGAACCAAACAGAATTCGTCCATTGACAAACGACACGACCGAAGAACGTGCTTCATTCACGGCAGTACCTCCCTAGTTGCGAGTCAGAATGTGATGCGAACCATATTCTGCTGATTCAGATAAAGGCCAATGATAGCACGACACTATCGGGAATCAAGACAACTGATCGAGATCGCTGATTCATCGCAATCGTTGCAGGCCTTGGTTGGCCACTGTCCAACCACATCCCTGCTCGTTCCACGAAATTGTCCGAGTTGCTAGTATGAGACATACCCATTCACAATGTGACCCAAGGTGCCCGAGTGGCGGTGCGACAAACTGTTCAGTCCAGTCGACGAGGGATTTAAATGAGCTTGCGATCGACAACTTTAGGCGGGCTGTCTTGCGTATTGGTCGATCAACTCCCGCAAGGCCAAGTGCCGCAACTGATCGTCATCATTTGTCACGGATTCGGTGCACCAGGAACTGACCTGGTCCCCCTCGGCCATGAAGTACTACGTCTGAGCCCAAAGCTGGCCGAAACGATCCGTCTCGTTTTTCCGGCGGCGCCACTTTCACTTGATGAATTCGGGATGGTCGGAGGCCGTGCGTGGTGGCATCTAGACATCAATCGGCTGACTCAAGCAATTGAATCCGGTGAGCTGCGCGACTTGCGTGAAAACTTGCCCGACGATTTGCCGCAGGCCCGCCAGATGCTACTGTCGCTTATTGAAGATGTTCAACGAGAAACTGAACTTCCCATGTCCCGCTTGGTGCTGGGCGGATTTTCGCAGGGATCCATGCTCGCGACCGACGTGGCTCTGCGATTGCCCGAAGCGCCTGCAGCGCTGTGTATCTGGTCAGGGACACTGTTATGCGAAAGCATTTGGAAAGAACTCGCCGCCAAACGCGACAAGCTGATGGTTCTGCAAAGCCATGGACACCAGGACCCCGTTCTGCCATTTGAAGGAGGCATTTGGCTACGGGACTTGCTCCGCAATGCGGGTGCCTCCGTTGAATTCATTGAGTTCGATGGCGTGCATACAATTCCCGCTGAAGCCGTACATCGATTTGCGACGCTGCTGGAACGGCTGTTGATTCGGGAAACGAGCAATTGAATTCCCTTTTAGTCCAGGTTATTTGTGGTTCCGTAGGCCGGAACGAGCAAACGCTTGCTATTCCAGCACTACGGTCACTTTTTCTTTGATCACTCCGCAAACAGAGAACTATGTTGGGCAACTGCGTTTGCGCTGTTCTGGAAAGACATTTAGTGACCTTAAGTTCCGGCCTGCATAAATGTCCCGGGTTGGTAGACCACGCGACCAGCGTGCCACCACGTCCGTAGTTCCTGATATGCGAAACGCGTGGACTACCCAACGGAATTGGAGAATTTCCAGACTCTCGCCCTCACGCTTTTCCACCATCTTTCGTATGATCAAGCATGTTGATTTCAATCCGAGACATATTTGTAGGCTTTGGTTTGTTTCTCAATTTCCATACCGCGTCGGGTTCAACGTGATGGTTACTCGCGTCCTGACTAGTTTCAGTGCCGTTCTGTCTTTCCTGCTCCTGGTAACATGCGTCATGGGCAGCGAACCGTCACCGACAGTGCGGATCGAACAGGTCGACGTGGGTTTCGACGGCTACTACAAGGTGGGAAAATGGGCGCCGTTAACCGCTACCATCTCGGCGACTCAACCGGTAACCGTTCGATTAGTCGTCGACGTTTTGGATCCGGACGGCAGAGTGACTTCGATGCCAAGTGAAAAATTTGAATTATCACCGGATGGGACAAATCGACACTCCACGGTCTTCCGATCCGGTCGACTGGACAGTCAATTGGAAATCCGCGTTGTCGAGACGGGGCGAACCGACGCCGATCGAGTTAAAGTTCTTCACACGCAACACCTTCGGCACTCGGCCAATGACCTGCCCTCATTACGAGCACCGTTAAAGCAATCGGCAACGATTTGGGTTACGCTAGGCAATCCGGCCGGCTTCAACAGTTCGTCGGCCAACAGCGTCCAACACGATTCCAAATCGAAAGACGTTGCCTCCGCCACCGACCCGAAGATTGTCGTCCATTTTCAGAACGTTGAACAGCTTCCGAACCAACTTAAGGGATATGATGGTTTGGATGCATTGATCGTATCCGGACAGTACGAGCTAGACGAACAACGGAATGCGGCCTTACGGGAATGGGTGCAAATGGGTGGCCACCTGGTCGTGTCCGTGGGCAGCAACGCCTCGGCTTACCGAAATAGTCAACTGGCACGTTGGATTCCTATACCTGTCGTTGGCGATCTGCAACGCCGCGAATTAAGTGCGCTGGAAATCTTTGCAGATTCGACTCAACGTATCCTGTCTCCGGGCCGAGTCAACGGTGCTCGATTGTCGGCAATGGAAGGAAAAGTACTGGTGGACACATTGGACGGGCCATTGTTGGTCCGTGTGCCCGTAGGTTTTGGCCGCGTAACATTGCTGGGAATGGACCTTGACCGACCACCACTCAAAGGATGGCCAGCCGTTACTGTTTTGAGCCGCCGATTGGTCGCTGATCGTCGTGAATCGACCCAGTTTCGCGAGCAAAACGTACGAGGCCGACTATCTCATAGCGGAATCACAGAACTCGCGTCTCAGTTACATGCCATTCAAGAGCACTTTCCGGACATCCCCCGATTCTCGTTCTGGATGATCATGGGACTGACTACCTTCTACCTGTTGATCATCGGCCCGATTGATTACTGGATCGTTCATCGAGTGTTGAAGAAACCTCAGTTCACATGGATCACGTTTCCGGCAATGGTCATTGTCTGCGGCCTATTGGCAATGTGGCTGGCAAGATGGACGAACGGTGACGGACTGCGCGTCAATCAACTAGACCTAGTTGACATTGACGGGCGATCGCAAATTGTCCGTGGCCATACATGGCTGACGGTCTACAGCCCGGCGCATCAACGTTATCGGATCTCCGTGCAGTCGCTCGATTCGCAATGGCGACGAACTCGTCAAGCCGATCAAGGCGAGAAGAAGACGGCTCTGACGGATGAATCAGTCCGTCCTGTCGTCACCTGGAATGGAATTCCAGAGAACGCCTACAGAGGGATGTACCGATCCGGCGGCTTTGAAATCGGTCGAACCGAATATCGCTTTGCCCACCAGGCGACTGCGATCGAAAATATTCCGATCCCAATCTGGTCTACAAAGTCATTAACGGCCTGCTGGAACCACCAAGGGGAGGCACTGGTCAATAGTTCGCTGAAAAGCACTGGGGTCAGCCAATTATCAAACACGATGCTGCATCATTTACCAGTCGCAATCGACGATTGGATCGTGGCATACGGCAACCAAGTTTTTTACCCGCACAGCAAACAATATCGAAAACTTAAACCCGGAGTACCGTGGGACCCAAACGGTCCCGGCGTCGACTCGCGCACCTTGAAAGGCTATTTGACCCGAGCCACCAAGACTCAAGTCAAGCGCCGCGACGGTCTCGGTGCAGACATCTTAATTGAGCAAGCCGACTACGATCCGTTAAGCCTCGATCCCACACAATTGATCCGTATATTAACTTTCCACGAAGTTGTTGGGGGCCCAGGTTATACGGGACTGACCAATCACGCGATGCGCAAGTTCGATTTTTCGAACATGTTGGCGTTGGACCGAGCCGTCTTATTTGGCAAGATTGATCGATCCGCTGCCAAACTAAATGTGACTAAAGCGAACGGCCAACCAGTACCATTTACATGCGATCGCCAAGTTGCGTACGTTCGCGTCTTGTTGCCCGTTCAGCAAACACAAATCGTACCCAAGGATTCACTGGATTTTGGAAACGAATGGCCGTGAACAAATTGGCTAAACTGCGAAGGATCTATTGTGATTGTGACGCGAAACTTAACCAAGCGTTACGGCGATCTGATCGCCGTCAATAACTTAGACCTGAAACTGGATCAAGGCGATGTGTTCGGATTCATCGGTCCGAACGGTTCAGGAAAAACGACGACGATGAGGATGATCGCCACGCTGTTGAGCCCGGATTACGGCGAGGCATACGTGTGTGGCCAGTCGATCTATACAAACCCCCAAGAAATCCGGCGGCTGGTGGGGTTTATGCCGGACTTCTTCGGCGTCTATGACGACATGACGGTCATTGAATACCTCGAGTTTTTTGCAGCCGCCTATCGTATTAACGGGCCGGCCCGGCGGAAGGTGTGCGAAGAAAAACTGGAACTGGTCGACATGGCGTTCAAACGTGACGCTATGGTGAATCAGTTATCACGGGGACAGACGCAGCGGATCGGCTTGGCTCGGGTGCTGTTGCACGAACCGCAGGTACTATTGCTGGACGAACCAGCCAGCGGATTGGACCCGCGTGCCCGGATCGAAATTCGAAACCTGCTAAAAAGGCTGGGTGAGTTGAATAAAACAGTAATTGTCTCCAGCCACATTTTACCGGAACTGGCCGACGTGTGTACTCGCGTCGGCATGATCGAAAAGGGCAAGTTAATCATCAACGATCATGTCGACGAAGTGATGCGCAAGGCTCGGCAACGAATCCTGTTGCTGTTGCAAGTCAAACAGAATCTAGACAAAGCGGCTCAGCTGCTAGAACAACACGAAGTTAGCGAATCCGTCACCATCAAGAATGGTACGATTAACGTCGTGTTGAAACAGGGTGTGTTGGATTATAGTGACTTACCGTCGCTTTTGATCGAAGCGGGTTTCAAGTTGACGCTTTTCCGCGAAGAAGAGGTCAATCTGGAAACCGCCTTCATGGAACTGACTAAGGGACTGGTACAATAGATCGAACATTTCAAACTGAGTTTGTGTTCGGCACTTCTCTGAATCTGCTTGCGGGCGAAAGTGCATGTCGCTAGCATGAGTGGCACGGTTTATCTGTGTGCTGTTCGGTGCGGCACCTAGAAACAACATCATGAGTTCCGATTGACTTGCAGAGTTCTGGATCCGATATTTTGAGAGTTACTTCTTAATGATTTCAGTTTAGGGAGGAGTTCATTGCGTGGCTTCGGAATCCAATCGTCTTCCCATTGAGGGCCTCAAGGAAAAGGCGCTAACGCTGCGACGGCATATTATTCGCATGACAACCGAAGCCGGAAGTGGGCATCCTTCCAGCAGTCTTTCGGCCGTCGAAGTTGTCACTGCTTTGTACTTTGGCGGATTCATGCACTATGAACCGACACGTCCCGATTGGCCAGACCGTGATCGATTTATCATGAGTAAGGGCCATGCCGTCCCCGTGCAATATGCAGCCATGGCGGAGGCAGGCTATTTTGACGTCGACCAGTTGCTGACGCTCCGCAAACTGGGTAGCCCGTTAGAAGGACATCCCAATAGAAAACGACTGCCGGGGATTGAGGCGTCGACCGGTTCATTGGGACAAGGGCTGTCGATCGGAATTGGGTATGCACTGGCGTGTCGGCTCGCTCGGCAGGAATCGCGTGTGTTCGTCCTGATCGGCGATGGAGAAATGCAAGAGGGGCAAGTATGGGAAGCGTTCGCGACGGCCCACAAATACAAGCTTGCAAACCTGACAGCCATCATCGACCAAAATGGATTTCAGCAAACTGGAGCAACGGCTGATGTTCTAGATCTGACACCACTTGCAGAAAAAATTGAATCATTTGGCTGGCACACTCAGACAATTGACGGCAACTCGATGGAAGCGATCGTCGAAGCGTTGAACGCTGCAATCCAGATCACGAATTGCCCAACCGCCATTATTTCGCAAACGCATAAGGGATTCGGTATCCTGCCGGTACTGGAAGCAGAGGGTGACTTGAACTTCCACGGCAAGCCGTTGTCGCCAGACGCGGCCAAGAAAGCACTTGAGCTGTTAAGCTGATGCCGTTGGCATCAAACGCCGAAAGTGAACCATCAACCCTCGAAAGCAACATGCAATGTTCATCGGTGAAGCCAGTGGACTGAAAGTGGGAAAAGCCACGCGGGACGCGTTTGGGGAGACGTTGAAGGATCTGGGTGCAAGCTATCCGGATATCGTCGTTGTGGACGGCGACGTCGGCAACTCGACGCGCACCGAAGCGTTTGCCAAGGCATTTCCCGACCGCTCGTTCAACGTCGGCATTGCCGAAAGCAACATGGTCAGCATCGCCGGTGGTCTGGCCGCAAGTGGAAAAACGCCGGTAGTCGCCAGCTTTGCATGTTTCCTGTTGTGCAACGCCTACGACCAGATCCGCATGTCGGTAGCGTTTCCTGAATTGAATGTCAAACTGGTTGGTTCGCATGCTGGGATCTCGATCGGTGCCGATGGTCCGTCCCAAATGGCTATCGAAGATGTGGCGCTCGCCTGTTCGCTACCTGGTGTAACGGTGATTGTTCCTGCCGATGCGACGTCGACGATAAAAGCAACTCAGGCAATGCTCGAACACGACGGGCCAACGTATCTGCGACTGGGCCGGCCTAAAGTTGCAGATATCTATTTGGACGGCTGTGATTTCGAAATTGGAAAATCCATTCAACTGCGTGATGGCGATGACGCAACGATCATCGCCAACGGACTTCTGGTTGCGGTCGCGCTGGACGCGGCACACGAACTAAGCAGTCGTGGAATTTCAGTACGCGTATTGGACATGCACACAGCAAAGCCGATTGATGAAGAAGCCATTGCCAAAGCCGCGCGGGAAACGGGAGCAATCATCGTTGCGGAAGAACACTCCGCAAACGGTGGACTTGGCTCAATAATTGCCACGTCGGTCACTCGCACAGTGCCGGTGCCAATGGCATACGTCAATACCGGTGATTGCTATGCAGAGAGTGGAGATCTCGATGGGCTGTTTGAGAAGTATGGCCTAACAGCAAACGCAATCGTCGAAGCGGTGCGGTCCGTCATTCAACGCTAATCGCGCGAGTATTCGAATGATTCACGCGTCGACGAAACGAGTCTCGTGATTGAATACCGGTGCTTTCAAAATTCGGACCCGCTGCAGTTGGTCAAGTTATGGCACAACTGTGACCTGGGACGAGGTGCAGTCGCGGATCTTGACTCCGAAGTTCTCGATGTCTTCAACTTCGGGCAGCCGTACTTTGATCCTCACGGATTGATCCTGGCATGCAACGATTCGCACATTGTGGGATTTGTGCACGCCGGATTTGGGTGCAACACGGACGGAACGAACCTGTCTCTAAAAGACGGAGTGCTCTGTGCGATAATGGTCCATCCGGATGCCCGTCGTCAGGGCATTGGCCGCGAACTGGTCGCTCGGGCCGAACGATATCTGCAAGCATCCGGAGCAACGACGATACAAGCCGGTCCGGCTGAACCTCGCGATCCGTTTTATTTCGGTTTGTACGGAGGCAGTCAGCCAGTAGGATTTCTTCGGTCGGACGTTCATGCAGCGACCTTTTGGAAAGCTCTGGACTACATACCCATCCAACGCCATTTGATCTATCAGCGCAATCTGAATCAGACGCGTGACCCGGTCAGCATACGACTCTCTAATATTCGGCGCAAGACAATATTCGTCATCGATGATCACTGGAAATCGCCATCGTGGTGGTGGACGACACGATTTGGTCGACTGGAATCGCAGCGATTCCAGTTGATTGGCAAAGATGGCGCCGTTAGCGAGCCATTCGCGAGCGTTACGATTTTAAGTCTGGACTTGTTTCTCTCGAAATGGGAGCGCCGAGCTGTCGGGTTGAGCGACCTCTTCGTTCCTGAAGAACACCGCCGACAGGGATATGGTCAAACATTGGTCCTAGAAGTCGGTCGCCGCCTTCAGCAAGAATCGATCACTTGCATTGAAGCACACGCACTCGATTCGAATCCCGCCGCCATCGCGGTCTTCGAATCGGCTGGATTCGAGCAAGTGGACATCGGAGTGGTGTATCAGCGGTTGGCTGACTGAGTTCGGAATCAGCCGGTCTACGGCACCAGTTCCTTCTGCCAATCAACGGACTCCTTGGGCAAGCCCACTTTGATTAGTTCATCCTGAAGGTTCTGCCACGCGGTGACGCGCGCGGTTTTTCGGCGGACGATGCGAACTCGAATTCCTTCGTCGTTGCCCGGTGTCTTCTTCACCGTTTCAATCAAGTCGGCCAACACAATCGGACGGTAAGTCGGCTTACCGCCAGTCTCTTGCCGAATGGCATAGCTACGATCGTCGATGCAAATCGTCAACACTTTGGGATGAGGATCTGTCGCAAGTTTAGAATCCTGAGGTTCTTTTTCTCGCTGGTTGTCAGAATCGTCAACAATGCTGATCGTTTGATTTCCCGACACGTTCGCACCTGGCATCAACCCAGCGCCACCACCGAAATCAAAAAACAGACTGGCCAAATAGCCACTGATTCCAATGAGCACAAGTCCGCCAACGAGCGTTCGCTTTCTAAACATCCCATTCGCTCCAATTATGTGAATTCAGTTGCGATTATTTGGTTTCATCGACGGGGGCCCCTTGGAATTGAAGCCGATGATCGCATATTCGAATCGCGACCGACCATTGCTGTCCGCTTGCATTCGCTCCGTCGCTCGGGGAAGTCCGTCTACAGCAGTCTCGTAGTACAATGCTTTGGTGTCACCGTAGGACAGCAACAGAATGACTAAACCTTTCGGTTGAGGCAAGGACTTGTACCGTTTGAAGAGTATGGTCTCGAAACTCTCGGCCGTCTCAGCACGGAACCGGTGAGTTGTCTTACCGGCTTGAAACGTCATGGCACCGTTTTCGGCAACGTAGACTTCCCAAATGTCGCACCGTTTTCGAAGTTCGTGGTAAGTCAGTAGGTGCCTGACAATTTCCCAACCTCGTCCTTTCGACAAATGACGGAATTTCTTACGGATCTCTGTAATTTCACCCTTAGACGGAAGTGGTTCTGTTGGACTGCGAGGGTTAAGTGAATACCTAAGCAACTGGTCGGGAACACGAAACAGATCAGCAACCACCTGAGCGACGATATTCCGCTGTTTTATCGCTCGGTTCAATTCCGTGGCCAACTCGACCTTTTGTTTTGTCAATTCACCTTGCGTTTCGGCCAATTCACCTTGCGTTTCGGCCAATTCACCTTGCGTTTCGGCCAATTCACCTTGTGTTTCGGCCATCTCAACTTGCATTTCGGCCATTTGCTTTTTCAGTTGCTTGGCCTGTTTTTTCGTCTGTTTCCACTTTGCAGAATCGACAGCGTGAGCGGCACTCAGAAAATTTTCGTTGATTTCAGATTTCCACAATCTCTGGTCGAATTCAACTTCCTGACGATGTGCTGTCTCTTGCATTTCCATGTACTGTGCGAAAATGACGATCAGTAACAAATCCAACATCGGAGCTAATTGAAATGTCAACCTGCGGAATAACATCACGACTGCGGGTCTTCCGAATTCAACGAGAGTTCGCGTTTGACACGCACGACGATCTCACGCACATGCACGCGGTTTTCAGCCAGTCGGCGAAATGGTGGTTCAAGCAAGCTGTTCAAGAACATCAGTAAAATCGCCGCCGTCAATCCAGAAAATGTGGACCAAATGGCATCCCCAAAGCGTTCAACGATTGTACTGACGGTGGTGGTCGTGCCAGCATCGGAGCCTGTTTGCAAGGCGCCGCCGATCGCCAGAATCGTTCCCAACACTCCAGCCAGCGGATAGGCTTCAATCATCGTGCGGCACATGTTATAGCTGGTCTCAAAGACCAGCGAATTCAGATACTTCCGCTTCTCGTCCAGAATGGCCATTCTCTCGAAAAGCGAACGGCGATCTGACTGATTGATCGGGCTATCTATCACGTCTTTAACGTCGGCCAAAAACGCCTCAATCTGGTCCGAAAGATGGCCGGTGGAATCAAGTAGACTACGATTTTTCAAGCCGCGTGTGAAATCATCCAGCGACGAGGCGATCGTGCGCAGGTCACGTCGAAACCATGCCCATAACACGAAAAAGGCCCCTAAGTGCACAACACACGCCACGACGATCACTATCGTCGAGATACCGGACAGATTGTCGATGAGTCCTTGCATTAAACGTATATACCGATCACTGATGACTGACCTCAGACGCCCGCTCCAACACGTACAGCACACTGACGGCCCGCCAATTGGCGGCCCAGGCGTGATCCACGGCCCGATCTCGAATGATGGGCAGTTCTTTAATGACCCGCAAGTTCAACCGCTTCACCAACTCCTGAAAATCGATCATGGACATGACGTGCAAGTTCGGGGAGTCGTACCACTGATAGGGAAGTTCTTCGGTCACTGGAGCCCGACCATAAAAAGCTAACTGAAACCGCACGCGCCAGTGAGCAAAATTCGGCACGACCACCAAAGCCTTTTTAGCAACTCGAAGCATATCTGTCAGCAGCTCTTTTGTGTGCCGGACTTGTTGCAACGTCTGGCTTAACACCGCGAAATCGAACGAGTCGTCGGGGATGCCCTGCAGCCCATTATCCAGGTCCGCTCGAAGCACAGGTACACCCCGATGCATGGCAATCAACACTTCTTCCATATCCAATTCGACGCCCTGCACAAAACATTCATGCTCCTCACGCAGCTTGTGCAGCAACCGGCCGTCACCGCAACCTAAATCGATGACACGGCTGCCGGCTTCGATCTCGTCCAGCAGGATCTCGTCGATGTTCTCGGCGCGTGGATCAGGAATGCAGTATTGTTTCAGACGCATTAGCCCACCGAGATGCTTCATCATTTGAATTTATTTCGGATTGAGAATTCTAAGCTTGGGTTCTCAAATCTTAGCTGTTCCTAGTTCGTTTCACCGCGAATGACAAAATACAATTGATCCAAGAACGGATGCACCAGTCTTTCCAAATTATTTATTTCTTCTTCCATCAAGAACGAATCGTGGCCGTACGGACTGTTGAATTCCAGGAATGTCACATGCCGACCACTCCTGATCAATTCAGAAACTAGCTCGCGACTCTGAACGGTGGGAAATAACCAGTCGCTGGTGTACGAGGTCACCAAGTATCTTGCAGCGCCGCAGCTGAAGGCCTGTTCCAACGATCCGTAGGTATTGGTCAGATCAAAATAGTCCATGGCCTTGGTTAAATATAAATAGCTGTTCGCATCGAAGCGTTCGACAAAGCGTTTACCCTGATAGTGCAGGTAGCTTTCGATCTGGAACTCGGTTTCCCTAAGCAGGTCGAATCCCAATTTCTCGCTGTGTTGCAATCGTCGGCCAAATTTCTTTTCAAGCGAATCTTCGGACAGATACGTGATGTGAGCCACCATTCGAGCCAAAGCCAGCCCAGAACGCGGACCGTGTTCGTTGTCGTAAAAGTCGCCGTCGTTGAAGTTGGGATCCTTGAGAATCGCACGACGGCCCACCGCATTGAAAGCAATTCCCTGGGCCGAGAGCTTGGCTGCCGAAGCCATGCACATCGCAGAGTGGATTTGATCTGGGAACCGAGCGTCCCACTCCAACACCTGCATGCCTCCTATACTTCCCCCGGTAATCGACAGCAGACGCTCGATGCCCAGATGCCGTACCAATTCAGAATGGACTTTGACAATATCGCTAACTGTGATAAACGGAAAGCTTAGGCAATACGGTTTGTTGGTTTTAGGATTAATGCTGCTTGGACCTGTCGTCCCGTGGCAACCCCCCAAGACATTCGCGCAGATGACGAAGTACTTTCTGGTATCCAAACCCTTCCCTGGCCCCACGAAATCATCCCACCAACCTGGCTTCTCGCTCTCGGGCGAGTGCCAACCAGCGGCGTGAGCATCTCCGGTAAGAGCGTGACATATGAAAATCGCATTGTCTTTTTCGGGAGTCAGTTGACCATATGTCTCATAGGCCACCGAGATCGGTCCGAACCGCATCCCGTTCTCCAACTCCAACTCGTTTGGCGGTTCGAACAGCGTGGCTGATTTCGTCTCGACTAGCCCAACAGATCGTTCGTCCATTCGAAATGTTTCAGTCATCTGAGTTGCCATCGAATGCTTGTTCTCTTTGCAAATCTCTAGACAGTCCCGTTTAGCCTGGAAGAGGTAAAGTGGACAACATGAGTTACCCGAGGCGATGAATGAGGAAACACGTATGGAACTGCGGAAGCCCAGGCCGGCACTCCACCAAGCCGACCTAGCTAAAAGCGCTTGTTATATTACTATACGCTTGCTGAAATACAATTTCGAGGACGCTAGCTCTATGGAGAAACTCCGGCACATAGGCTTCGCATCCAAGCGAATTCCGAGTTCTGGCCAGACCAGGAGCAACGGTAAACGGCCACACAATGGCTAAGAGCATGAACGATGCGAAAAAATGCTGCGACAAACGCCTGCATGAAAAGTTTCTTTGGAATGATCAAGCCTGAGCTAAAAATTTCCGTACCGTATAGCCCAGAATAAAAGGCAGATATGCAGAACAGACGAACATTCTTGAAATTGGCAGGCGGGTCAGGTACGGCCTTATCTTTGTTTCCCGGTTTGTTGCAGAAGTCGTCTGAGACGGCAAAAGCATCCGTTGAACGCCGCCGTCGCCGTATTATCTGGAACAACGATGGCAGCGATCTTCAGCTCGTTGCCAATAGCCATTTCTGGAAGAATCGGCACTGGCACTGGCCCTCTCAGTATCGCACGGTCGACGAATTTCTACAAAAACGGATGAAAGGCAAATTGGAAGGGACACATGTAGACAGCATTTTCTTTAACGGCCACACGAACGACCCGAATTGGGAGTTTCCTTCCAAAAACATTAAAGCGCTAGGCCCCGATCCCCTCAAGCATGTGGTGGACTGGGCACATCAGCAGGGACTGGAGTTTATCTATTCCATTCGCATGAACGATCTCCACTGTGCCGTGCTTCCTGGAATACATCGCTGGTCCCGCTTTAAGCGGAAGAACTTGCATCTGCTGCAGAGTAAAGTGATGGATGAAGAGTTTGAACAGCGAGCCTTTGCATGGGTACGTGGGCAGACAAAAGAACATCCTTTGGCCAACCTTAAAAAGCAGGGAGTTGCGGCATATATTCGCGAACTGTTCTCCTGGGCGGCCTACG